>Ga0307374_10002111_pt1 | contig 35877 bp, 28 predicted proteins | sample OX3MG_FD_202532 | JGI IMG/M metagenome (GOLD analysis project Ga0307374, IMG submission 202532) | Soil microbial communities from Risofladan, Vaasa, Finland - OX-3 | ecosystem: Environmental > Terrestrial > Soil > Coastal area > Acid sulfate soil | place: Finland: Risofladan, Vaasa | collected... | reverse complement strand
GCTCCTCGGGATGACAGATTTGTGGAGAGGCACGGTCGTGGCCGTAGTGTCGGGGCCTCAGGGACTAAAACCCTGTGTAAGCGCTGGCGTGTCGGCACGGCTGCCCTTCGTGCCTCAGGGTAAAAAGCCGTGCCCTGACGAAGGCTGAGCCGCGGCAAACCTACGAAACGAAGACTCGGCGCTCCGCGCCGACGGGCGGGGTAAACGCCGCCCCTACGAAAGCGAGGCACACAGGCTGAAGCCTGTGCCACGCAAAGGCACACAGGTTGACACGACAAGCAGATCCCTCGCCGCATGGCGGCTCGGGATGACAAATTCGGGGAGAGGCGCGGTCGTGGCCATAGCGTCGCGGCCTCAGGGGTTGAAACCCTGTGTAAGTAGTGGGCGTTTGGCACGGTTGCCCTTCGCGCCTCCCTTCCTGCGTCAGGGCAGGCAGGGTAAAAAGCCGTGCCCTGACGAGGGCCGAGCCGCGGCAGACCTACGAAACGAAGACTCGGCGCTCCGCGCCGACGGGCGGGGTAAACACCGCCCCTACGAAAGCAAGGCACACAGGCTGAAGCCTGTGCCACGCAAAGGCGCAGAGGTTGAAACGACAAGCAGATCCCTCGCCGCATGGCGGCTCGGGATGACAAATTCGGTGAGGGGCGCGTCCGAGACCATGATCCCGACACAGCTAAGTGATTTCCAGAGATGCGGCGGAGATTCGAGCGATTGAGATTCAACGTTACCTCACGACTTTATCGAGCATGAGCAATCCGAGAAGCAAGGGAATATGCGCGACGGTGGCGTGCATCAACCATTTGGCGCGAATATTCGTGCGCGAGCGCGAGGCCCAGAGGCAGACTTGAATGAGCAACATGCCGAGAATCAACGCGCCAAAAAAGTAGCGCAAGCCCGCAAGGCCGATCACAGAGGGGAGCAGGCTGATGGGCACAAGCGCCGCCGCTGTGAAAATGATCTGGCCGAAGGTTGCCGAGCCGGCGGGGTCGACGACCGGAAGCATACGGATGCCGGCGCGCGCATAGTCCTCGCGATACATCCAGGCAATGGCGTGGAAATGCGGGAACTGCCACAAAAACAGGATGGCAAACAGGAGCCACGCGCCTTCGTTGAGCGAGCCGCGCGCGGCAGCCCAACCGACGAGCGGCGGAATCGCGCCGGGAATTGCACCGATGGCGGTGGCGAGCGTGGTGCGCTGCTTGAGCGGAGTGTAAACGCCCAGATATAGCGCCGTGGTGAGCAACGCCAAACCACAGGCAAGCCAATTCGTCAGTACGGCCAAATACATCGCGCCCAGCACAATCAAACCCAAGCCAAACGTAAATGCTTCCAGGACGGACAAGGCGCCGAGCGGCAAGGGACGCGCGCTGGTGCGGCGCATCTTCGCGTCGCTGGACCGCTCGATATATTGATTGAGGGCGGCAGTTCCGCCGGCGACGAGCGTGGTACCGAAAATGGCGTTGAACATTCGCAGCGGATCGATTGGGCCAACCGCGCCGAGGTAAAAGCCGGCCATAGTGGTGAGGACGACGAGAAAAGTCACGTCGGGCTTGACGAGGATCGCGTAGGCCGACAAACGCGACATGGAGCGCGAAACGGAGGCAACGGGAACGCCCGTGGTGCTCATCGTGCTGACCTCACGAAGCGACCCTTTCCGTGGGAGATTCGAGATGCGCGGCATGAGCGGGTTTTAGAATGCGATAGCATGCGAGCATCAGGATAACACTGGACGCAAATGTCAAGGCTCCGACGGCGACGTGCGCGACAGTGAGCGAGACGTACACGGGCGTGGGCTGGACGGCATCGCGCGCGGCGAGCACGGCCCAGTAAGCGACTCCGCCAAGCACGAGTTGAAGGCCGAGGAGGATTTCAAGATAACGGGCGGCGTGGCGCAAATCTTTCACTGCGCGAAAGCGGCGGCTGACGGCGAGGACCGTCCAAAAGACCATGGCCGTGACGATGATGGCGCCAATGATGTGAGGAATGATGCCGAAGGCGTTGTGACGAAACGCAGCGCCGAGGACGATTTGCAGCAAGATGAGCACGGACGTCCAAACAGTGAGCGTGCGCAGACTTGGAGTGCGAGGGTCGTCCAATTGAGGCAAATCGCTCAACCACCAGCGGCTGGTGAAAACAGCGATGCCGATTATGGTAATGAAAAACAATTCGGCAAGCGTTGCGTGCGCGGAGGAAACAGGAGGCGGCAAAAAGAATTTAACAGTGATGCCGCCGAGAACGCCTTGCGCGACGACCAAACCCAAAGCGGCCCACGCAAGATTACGAACCCAGGGGCGCGATTCCTTGCGCCACGTCCACACGGCGAGAATGATGGTGAGAATGCCGACGAGCGTAGCGATCATGCGATGGCTGTGCTCGTACATGATTCCGCCGACCATGGGAGGAAGCAGCGAGCCGTAGGAAAGCGGCCAATCAGGGACGGCCAGGCCGGCGTCGTTGCTGGTGACGAGCGCGCCCGCGATCAGGAGCAGGAACGTGCAAGCAGCCGTGATAACGGCGAAGCGATGGAGTGCTCGATTGCCTTCTTCTCTCAAAATGGGCTACTTCCCTTTCGCGAGCCGCGAATGCTGAGTATACCTCAGGGGCTAAAGCCCCTCTTCCCCACGGCGCTTTACGGCACGGCTGCCCTTCGTGCCTCAGGATAAAAAGCCGTGCCCTGACGCAGCGGAGCCGCAAAGCTGGCGGCGTAAAGGCCGCAAACAAAAGTTCGAGGTGTGCGCGAGGAAAATCCCCACCCTTCGCGCCCATTATTCAAGACGGGCGCTCAGGATGGGGCACCCGCAAAAGCAACCCCGCTCCTACGAAAGCAAAGGCACACAGGCTGAAGCCTGTGCCACGTAGAGCAGAAACAAAAGCGACGGCAAAGCGGCGTCGAGCCGCCGCATTCCAAATGGACGCCAAAGCGGAGCGATTGACCGCGCCCCTACGAAAGCAAAGGCACACAGGCTAAAGCCTGTGCCACGTAGACCAGAAACAAAGGCAGATTCCCGTGGCAGCGCTACAAACGAAAACTCGGCGCTTCGCGCCGACGGGCGGGGTTAACCCCGCCCCTACGACAACAAAAGCAAGACAACCAGCAAAGCGACAGCGACGGCAAAGCGGCGTCGAGCGGCCGCATTCCAATTGAACGCCAAGCGGAGCGATTAACCCCGCCCCTACGAAAGCAAAGGCACACAGGCTGAAGCCTGTGCCACGTAGTAACCCCGCCCTACGAAGGCAAAAGCCCCACGCTCAAAATGCGAGCATGGGCACCCGCAAAAACGCTTACTACAAGAAAACACGGCGGCGAATGCACGGTGCGCACGGGCCGCCGGATCTCGATACGCTTCCGCAGAACTTAGCAAAGACGGCCAAGCTCTGCGCTACAAGAAAGGAGCGTGTGGTTTCCGGCGTGTTAGCTGCCGGAAGAAGCCTTGAAGGTGAAGTCGGACGTTTTCGACTCCTTGGCTCCGATCGTTACAGTTTGATCGACCACGCCATACTTTTCCTGCCACGCTTCGATCGTGTAGGTTCCGGGAGGCAAATTCTTCAGTTCAAACTTGCCATCCTTGTCCGTGACGGCGTAGTAGGGATTCGCCATCACGGCGAAATACCCCTTCATCCACGGGTGAACGTTGCACTTGACCGGAATAGCGACCTCGGGCCGGGCAAAAGTTTCCACGATGGCCGGCGCCTTCGGCGGCTGGGATTTATTCCATTCGCGATTGTCGGCGGGCGTCGGGTGAATATTGTGCGTGGTGTCGTCGCTGTTGATGACCTGGAGCTGCTGGCCCACCATGAGCGCCACGACATGCGGCGTGTACATGCAGCCTTTCTGGTCAAAACTTACCGGCTCTGTCGGGGTTGGGAACGAATAGTCTTCAGCGCCGGACTTCACGTATACGACGACGTCCGCAAGCGTGCCACCGCTGCCGGTAACGACTTCGTCTGGATAAACCGGCTTGGAATTGGCTTTCACGCAATACGGATCCGCGCTCATGTTGATCGGTTTGAACTTCGGCGCTGCTCCGTCGAGCTTCACGACTCCACTGACGGAACCAACCGTGGACATGTCCACAGTCTTTTTGGCGGAAGTGGCGGCGGCTGGCTGTTCTTCGCCGGTTGTCTGACTCTGATTCTTACTGCATCCGACTGCGACGAGCGCGAACGCGGCTGCCGCAGTCCAAGAAATCAATTTCCTATTCATAATGCGATTATTCCTCCTGAATTTTTAAGTAGGCCCGAAGATGAAGTATATAGCTTGCCCCCGGAAGCTCCATGTCCTTGCGCCTGTCTAGGATATTACTTTTTGGCGGCGGAAGAACTAGATTTCGACGCGGACGGGGTGCGGCCGGAAAGCATGGCCTGCTCCTGCGGCGTCAGTTGGAGCAGATACCGCACGAGCAAATCGGCTTCGTCGCCCTTGTATTGCTGAGCCGCCGCGGGTAACGGCCCATTGAAGACCCAGCGGCCGTCTTTCCGCACGAACAAACCTGAAGGCATGGCTGTGCCGGGGATGATGGTGGCCGGTTCGGTGATCCAACGGACCGTCCACGGAGAGCGCAAGCGCTCACCCGCCAGCAGGAAATTCGGAGCGGTCGCATTCTTATCGTGCGCCGCGTTGCCCGTCGCGTGGCATTTCAAGCAAGGCGCGGCGGGACTGGTGAAGATGGCGCGCGCCACCTGGCGTTCCTGATCCGTCAGAGGCGCAAGCTTCTGCGGAATGAAAGGTTCCTGCTGCGACGACAATGCGCCGAAGAAAAGGACGAGCTTGCGAATTTCGTCGTCGGACAAGAAAAATGTGGGCATACGGACTTTGAGATAGCTGCGAACGCCATTGCGGTCTTCGTCCGTTGTGCTGAGCGAAGGATTCGCGAGGAAGCGCTTGAGCCATTCCGGATTTACGCGCGCGCCTTCGCTGGTTAGGACAGGCGGCAGGCTGATGGAATTGTCAGCCTGATACATCGGCAGGCCCATCAAAACGCTCTTCTGACCGATATCGATCTGATGGCAGCCGATACAGTTGTACTTGGTGACGATCCACCAGCCCTGCTGAATATATTTGCGCTGGTCGGTGGGACTGTATTGATAACTCGGCGGGAGGGTTGATTCCGTGCTGCCGAGCAGGAATGAAGTGAGCGCGTTGATCTGTCCGCGGTCAATATTCGGCTTGGGCATGTGCAGGCGATCCAGCGGATTCGGCTTGTACTTGCCTTCGTCGAAGACTTCGGGATTCGCGAGCTTCTGATCGAAGAAGCCCTTCAGGTCGTACCAGCTGCCACGCGGGTCTTTCTTACCGTCCGGTAAAATCCCTTCCTGGGCCTTCGTGTAGAGAAGCGCGTAGTCGAAGCGTCCAATTGGCTTGCTGCCCTCGGTGGTGAGTTCGGTGCCGATGCGCGCGGCGTCTTCGAGGCCGGAGATTTCGTGGCAGCCGGCGCAGCCGTAATGCTCGACAAGGGTTTTTCCCTTGGTGTAAAGATTCGTGTCGTTAATGAAGCTGGCCTGATCGTAATGAGCGCTCGAATCCTTCTGGGTCATCAAGTAGCTGGCGATGTCGCGCGCTTCCTGCCAGCTGAGGCGGAAGTCGGGCATGATGGTCGCCTGCTCGACGACGAGTTCGTGACCGTCGTTCGGGCATTTCGAGTGCTCGACGTCAAACACGTATGGCAAGTTGTGCTTCGCGTAGTCGGCTGGGCCGATGTCTTTATGTTCGTACGGACAATAGGGCTGCGTGCGCACGCGGGGATTGTGAATCCAGCGGACGATGTAATCGTAATCCGCTTTCTCGCCGACGCGGCTGAGGTTCGCCGCAACGTCGCCGCCCATTTTCTCAGTTCCCTCTCCGATGGAATGGCACGCCAGGCAGCCGAGCGAATCGAACATGGCTTTGCCGTTCGCGGCGTCGCCTCCAGGTTGCTTTTCGAGTGCCGGACCTTTGAGGCCCTGCTGCCAGATGAATGCGGAGATGGCCTGGACTTCGTCAGGCTGCAAACGGAACTGCGGCATTTTCGTGCCGGGATCGAACTGCCACGTGTGGCCGAGCCAGTACGGAATCCAATTCGGATTCAACTTCATGCGAACTTCTTTCAGGTCCGGACCGACGCGCTTCACTTCCTGCTGCAGGCTGTGGCTCAATTCGTCAAGCTGTTCGACGCGCGCGTCAATCTTGCTGACATTTACGGTGAGATTTGTGGCCTGCGCGTAGAGCTTTTGCGCGGTGGCGTTGTCCGGGGCCTGATCGCCCGCCTTGTTGAGTTGCGGAATCGTCTGATTGTCGTCGGCCTTCTGTTTTTCGAGGCTGGCAATTTCGCGGACGGTGTCTTGAAGCTGCTGGCCCTGATCATCAAAACCGGCGTAATTATGGCAGCCGATGCAGCCCTTTTCGCGATATAGGATTTTCGCTTCGTTCAGCACGGGCGCGTGCTCGGTCCACGCGTCAGCCGAATGGCATTGCTGGCAGCCCGCATTGTAGTTTTCAGGATAATAGAGCGGCCAGAGCCAGTGCTCATAACGCCCGTGAGCTGTCTCGGCACTGTCGAGCGCGCGGCCGTTTCCACCGTGGCAAGGCGAGCAGCCGAATTTGTCGAGCGGGTGCCATTGGAAGAGTTCCTGGTCAGGATGACTGGTGAAAGGCGCGTCTTTACTCTTTTGCAGGCCGAGATCGGTCTTGGTCAGCGTCAGCGACGCGGGAACGTAGTTCGGATCCATGCCCACGTGGCACGACTGGCAACGGTCCGTGAGGCCAACGCCGCCGACGTCGTTAATCTCATGGCCTGGCGGGTTCACGTTGATTTGAATCAGCGAAACGTCCATGGACTGCACGGTATTGAGCAGACCCTGGAGCTGCGCGGAATTCAAGCCGGGAAGCTTGTCGCCTGCATATTTCGTCATGGCGTCTTGCGCATCTTTCACCGGCTTATCAACGTCGCCCTCTTTCGCGGTGAGCTGCGCTTTCTGGTCCAGCAATTGATTGAACGTATCGTTGAGCTGATTATAGTTCAGCTTCTTTTCGACGGTTTTGCCGCCGGCTTCGGGCCAATCGACCGTGTAGGTTTTGGCTTCCGCTTCCTGCATCTCCTTGAGCTTGCTTTGCTTCTCGCTGCGGTAGGAGGAGGTGTTGGGAACGATTTCGTAGTCGTAAATGAGCGAGCCGACAAGGCTGCGGTCCTCCTGAAAAGCAGGCAAAACAGCGGCGCGCTGCTCGTCAATCAGAGCGATTTGCTGCTTGATGGCGGCGTCCTGTGGCTTGGCGGCAGCCTCGGCTTGCTGGAGCGCCGCTGAAAGCTTTTGATAATCAGGAGACGAGTAGACCGTTTTTTCCGCGGCTCGGCGATCGCGAAGCTGTTTCTGCAAATAGACCGAGTAGGAAGACGCGAAACGCTGCTGGTACGAGCGCCACGGCCGCAAGCCGATGAATTCGGCGTAGAACGACCACGTGACGCACAGCAAAAGCACGAAGACCGCGATCAAAATCCAGTTCGCGTGAGCGCGGCTTTTTATCGGATCATCGGGCGGAAGCTCAGGCAAACGCGATCTCCTTCAGAAGAAAATGCAGATTCCCTGCCTGCGCAGGCAGGCTCGTCGCAGCCGCTCCTCGGAATGACAACGAGATGCCTTGACCGAGCCTCGTGCCGACCTCAGGGGTTAAAACCCCTGGATCTTCGGACCTTTTCGGCACGGCTAAAGCCGTGCCCTGACGAGGGCACTTTATGAGATGACTTCTCACCGCTAGATGCTGAACCAAGGCGTCTCCCAAACATATTTAATGCGGAACACGAGCCGCAAGAAAATTGTGACCGGCAAGAACAGCATGGTGATCAGGAAAATGTACATCGTGACGGTCTGAACCAGACTCATCTTGCGGTAAATTTTCCGGCTGTAGTCGGTGCGCATACAGATCCAATGGATGAACAGCGCGGCCACAATGCCGTAGACCACCATGGGAATAATTCCAAACAGGCCGCGCGCGATAATCACAGCCTCCGGCTTCCACGCAACCGGCAAAATGTGGGCGAGCCAGTGCCCGTTGACGCCAAAAATCTGGTCAAGGTTCCGGTTAACGTTAAATTCCACCCGATCCGGATCCCATGTTTGCGTGGGCCAATACCACATGAAACCAGGGCCGCGAATGAATGTGCCGATGGACACCAGTACGAGCCAGATGGCTTCGAAGCCAATCAGGAATGTCCAAATTGCATGGCGGCGCTGTTTATAGGTGTAGTAGCCGTTGCCGAGCGGATTCGCGTCGATAAAAGGAATGGCCATAAGGCCGACGATAATCAGCGTGGGAACGATGACGCCGGCGATCCAGGGGTCGAAATACTCGAGCATCTCCTGAAGGCCGAGGAAATACCACGGAGCCTTCGCGGGATTCATGGTGACGCTGGCGTTGGCGGGCTCCTCGAGCGGCGCGTTCATTGTCAGAGCCCAGACCATCAGGATGATGGTGATGATGATGGCCGCAAGCAATTCTTTGCGCATGAGGAACGGATTCGTGTGCAGTTCGCGTTCCCAGCGCGAGTTGTAAGGATAGGTTGTGCGGTGATGCGTGCGCGCGAGCTGCGGGTCGGCTTCGAGTTGCGCGATGAGGCGGTCGTTCGCCAGAGCATTGTGAAAGGCCAGCCAAGTGAAGAACGGGACAAAAAGGAGCATCGCGACAATAGGAATATTGTCGGGGGTGGAGATGATGACCCAGAGTTGGTGCCAATCACCGAACATTTATAGATAAGCCCTCATACTTTGGTTTCCGATTCGAGCATCACGGGCGATGGGCCGGAGATGCCTCCGTCTTTGCGAACGCGCCAGAAGTGCACACCCATGAAAACCGAAGCGATCAGCGGAATCGCGATGCAATGCCAGATATAGGCGCGAAGCAATGCGTTGGCGTCAACGATGGAGCCGCCGAGTAAGCCGAAGCGCACATCGTTGTAGGCCGTCATGCCTAACTGCGGGCCGAAAGGTCCCTGGCTGCCTAACAAAGGCGTCGCGCGGGCCATGTTGGTTCCTACTGTGACGGCCCAGAAACCCAACTGATCGTCCGGAAGCAGATAGCCGGTGAAGGAGAGCAGCAGCGTCAGAACCATGAGCAGTACGCCAATGCACCAGTTGAATTCGCGCGGGCGCTTGTACGAGCCGGACATAAAAACGCGGAACATGTGGAGCCAGACAGCCATGACCATCAAGTGAGCGGCCCAGCGGTGCATGTTGCGAAGGAGTTGGCCGAAGGGGACGTCGTTTTCGAGATAGAGAATGTCGCGAAACGCCTGAACTTTTGTGGGGTGGTAATAAAACATCAGCAACACGCCCGTGAAGACGAGGACGATGAACAAATAAAAAGTAATGCCGCCCATGCCCCATGTGTAGCCGTAGCGAGTGGCGTCGCGATTGACCTTGGCCGGATGGATGTGGAAGAAAAGATTGTTGAGTGTGGAGAGGGCGCGGTTGCGCGGCTCGTCATTGTGCTTGATGCGGAAAATCGCGCGATAGAGCTGGGTTTCTTCCGGCTTCTTCAGCTCTTCAGCCTGTTCGCGAGCCTTTACCTTGAGCGTTTCGCCCAGCTCACGCGTCTTTTCTTTTATGTCTTCGAGAACGCCCGGCTTGCGGCCGCTCTCTCCGCCTTCATCCGCCATTTCGGAGGCCTCTTCCCTACTGAACTGAATTTAGACTATTGGGTCGGTTTGAATTTTGACTCTTTGTGTCACGATCAAGAAAACTCAAACTGACCCCACTACCGAATTTACGCGCTGATGAATGCGCCCGTATCGTTGAACTGATTCGTGCCAGCGGCCGGGTCCTGAATGTAGCGCTGGCTGGTGTCGACAACAATCTGGTTCGATGGATCGAGAATAATGTGACAGCGATCCATGGGACGCGGCGCGGGACCAGCGAAGTTTACGCCTTCGCTGTCATATTCGCTGCCGTGGCACGGGCAATGGAAAATGTTCTGGGACGGTTCCCAGTCCGGCGTGCAGCCCAGGTGAGTGCACTGGGCGAAAATCACAAAGAGGCGTCCCGGCTCGCGCACCACCCAGCAGCGCTCCGATTGCAGGAAGCGCTGGTCAACGCCGAGGCTGTAATCGGAGACATAGCCGGCATTGAAAACCGTGGGAGGCTCGAAAAGGGCGCGCGGGAAAAAATAGCGCAAAAACATCAGGAGATTGACGCCGAGGTAGCCCCAGATGCCCGTCCAGATAAGCCGACGGCGCATGCGGTTGACGACCTCGGGAGAATCCGGAGAATTCGATTTCACGGGCGCGGAAGGCGCCGCTGCGGGGCTAGATTTTTCAGCAGTCTTCGGCTGAATGTTTTCCGGCATCGGGATTAACTGCTTCGCTTGCTCGAAGTATTAAAAATAAATTCTATAAGTACGTTTTCGAAGGTACTTTTATATGATGCGCGGCAACGTGTGTCAAGCGCTCTCGCGCATAAAAATTTCGCAGTGTCGCATTGTGACCTATCCCGTCGCGCCAGCGGCTTGCCTGACTAAGTCGGCGAGGGCGCGGATGAAGGTGGGAGAATCGTTGAGCGAAGGCATCATGCGAAATTCGGCGACGCCGAGGGCTTCGGCTTCTTCGCGCGCTTCAATGTCGATTTCGTGCAACGTCTCGATGTGCTCGGTGACGAACGATACGGGGATGACGAGCATGCGGCGGACGCCGGACTTCGCGAGTTTTTCGATGGTCTGCGTGAGCGATGGCTCGAGCCATTTCTGTTTGCCGACGCGGCTCTGATAGCACAAAGTGTACGGATTCTGCCAGGCGCCGCATTGTCTTACCAAGTTGACCGTTGTCTCAATTTGCTTGGGATACGGGTCGCCCTTTTCGACAAGGCTCATCGGCAATCCGTGGGCGCTGAATACGAGATGGATTTCGTCAGGCCGCGACAATCCTTGGAGTGCTTCATTGATGCGCTCGACGATAGCGGCGATATAGAGAGGATGGTCGTGAAAATCGTTCACCATTTTTACGGAGGGCGTTTTCTGGCCTTTTTGCGCTCGATAAAGGCGCTGCCATTCTTTTAGGCTGCTTCCTGTGGTCGCGAACGAATAATGCGGGTAGAGCGGGAGAAGAATCAATTCGTCGAGGGCGAGGCCTTGCAGTTTGGCGATTGCTTCGGCCGTGAGCGGATGCCAATAGCGCATGGCGACGACGACCGTGGCGTCAAAATCGGGCTCAAGCGCGGTGGCGAGGGCGCTTGCCTGGCGGTTCGTGAGGTCGACGATGGGCGAGCCGCCTCCGATGGCCTGATAATGTTCGCGGACGATTTGGGAACGCTTTCGCGCGATGAACCGGGCGAGGGGCTTGCGGGCGAGTCCGGCGCCCATGAAGTTGATGATTTCGGGATCGCAGAAAAGGTTGTAGAGGAAGGGCTCGACAGCATCCAGGGTGTCGGGGCCGCCCAGTTGGAATAATACGACGCCGATTTTTTTGCGTGACGGCATAATCAAATGTCGAGTGCCTTTACATCGGAGAACAAAAGCAGATCCCTCGTCGCATGGCTCCTCGGGATGACAATCTTAACTTTTGTCACCAGAAGCAAAAGCAGATTCCTCGCTCCGCTCGGAATGACAAGGTCTGGATTATCCTTTGCAAGCAGTTAGACCAAGGCCCGCCTTACGGGTGGTGCAACTGCTGCTTGACCTGGGCCAGCTCCTTTTCGATGCGCGCCATGCGGCGGGCGATGGTGAAATCGTAAATAAAAAATATGGCCCAGACGGCGATGTATGCGGCGAAGAGGCTTCCGAAATTTTGCATTGCAGCGCTCCTTATTGGTTGAACATCCCGGCAACCTTCAGGGGCTAATGCCCCTCGACTTCCAACAGCTTATTGTCGGGCCCTTCATGCCTCCCTTCCTGCGTCAGGGCAGGCAGGATAAACTAAAGCTCCGACCCCCTAAAAACCATGCAATGAACTTCGGGCCCGGAACATTAGCAAACAGTTCCAAGAAACTTGTTACGACTTCCCTGCCCCGGATACGGGTGCGCCAGCGCGTGCATCGACATGCTCTTCGACCGCGAGGCGCAGCTCTTCCGTATGGTGGCGCAGGCGCTCGAGTTTATAGCGCTGGCGCACGAGCAAGATCATCAGCAACGTCATCACGCCGCTGCAATAGAAAAAAACTTTCAACATAGTGGGATCGAGACCTGAGTTGGGCCCGCCGAGGACGACGGGTTGAGGATGCTGCGTGCGCCAAATGCGAATGGACAAATAATCGAGCGGGACGCCGAGAAAAACGAAGATGCCGAAAATGGCGGAGAAAACGGCGCGGCGCTCAGGATCCGTGACGAGGGTGCGCAGAATCAGGTACGAAATGTAGAGCAGCCAAAGAATTAAGGTGAGCGTCAGGCGCCAGTCCCACACCCACCAGACGCCCCAAACGGGATGAGCCCAAATCGGGCCGGTGACGAGCATGACGGTCCAAAAGGCGAGGCTCACTTCGGCGGCGGAAACGGCGAGCCAGTCCCATTTGGGATCACGCTTGGCAAGATACGCAACGTTGGCGACGAACACGATGATGGACGCCTCCATCGCAGCCCAACCTGAGGATGCATGGAAATAGAAAATGCGCTGGATGGCGTGCATCGTGGCTTCATCGGGCGCGATGAAGAGCGCGGCGTATCCGGCGAAGAAGAGCAGCGCTGCTGTTACCACGTTCGCAATTCCGTAGCGTTTCATTTCGCGGCTACTCCTCCAACAGATAATCGCACAGCAGCCATGAAGCCGTAAAAAATACCACGTCGAAGGCGACGAGGACAGCCATCCAAGTGCGATCGAGCGCGGGCGCATCTCCCAACAGTCCCGCAGTGGCCTCGACAGAGGCGAACAGAAGCGGGATCAGCACCGGCAACAACAGGAGCGGGAGAAGCAGTTCGCGCAGGCGCGCTTGCGCGGCAAGAGCGGAGAAAACGGTGCCCACAACCACGATTCCAAATGTGCCGAGAAAGAGCACGAGCGCAAGCCGGCCAATCACCGGCAGCAGCGGGACATTGTAGAGAACCGAAAATACGGGCAACAAAATCACTTCCGTGATGCACAGGAACAGCAAATTCGCGAGCGTCTTGCCGAGCAAGATCGCAAAGGAACTCGCCGGCGCCATGCGCAGGGCGTAAATCGTGTCGTTCGATTGTTCGCGCGCGAAGGAGGGATTGAGCATCAGCGACGCGGAAAAAAGCAGGGCGATCCAGATGAGCCCGGGGCCAAAGCGGCGCGCTTCGCCGACGCTGGGTTCGAATGCGAAATTGAAAAGCACCACGACGATTACGGCGAACACGATGGTGGTCTGCAAAAGTTCGCGTGTGCGGATCTCGGCGCGGATTTCTCTGCCGAGAACGATTGACGCTGCGCGCGCGGCGTTCATCAAGCCTCTGCTCGCATTTCATTGAATAGGGGCGCTGGATTTCCGCCGGGGCCGGTATCGCGTTCGACGCGGCCGTTCGCAATGGCTACCGCGCGCGTGAAAATATCGAGGGATTCGTTGCGCGCGTGCGTGCTCATCACGATGGTGCGGCCTTCCGCGCGCAACCGCCGCAGAGTTTCCGAGAGCCACGCGACGCCCTGACGGTCAAGGCCTGCGGCGGGTTCGTCGAGGAGCAAGAGGCTTGGCGATGGCAACAGGGCGCGCGCGATGGCGAGCCTTTGGCGCATGCCGCGCGAAAATGTGCGGACAAGATAATCGGCGCGCAATGCGAGACCGACAGCGTCGAGAGCTTCGGCTGCGCGTTTGGCTGGAGCTTCCAAATCGTAGAGGCGCGCGAAGAATTCGAGGTTTTCCTTTGCCGTGAGTTCGTCGTAGGCGAGGATATTGTGCCCGACCAGGCCGATTTGGCGTTTGATGGCGACCGTGTCAGCGTTAGCGGCTGCGTCGCCGGTAAATGTGACGCGCCCCGAAGTGGGACGCGCCAAAAGCGCAGCCATTTTGAGGAGCGTCGTTTTGCCGGAACCGTTCGGGCCGAGCAAGGCAACACATTCGCCGGACGCGATGGCGAGAGAAACTCGGCGAAGAGCGACAAAGGCGCCGTAACGCTTCTCGATTTGGTCAAATGTTATGCCGAGCGATGAAGCGCCGAGCGATGAGACGCCAGGTGAGGTTTTCGAGTGCGGAGTCGCCAAGGCGATACGCTCAGCCCTTCACGAAATCGCGCAAAATCTTTTCGGTGCGCTGATGCTCGCGCGCGTATTCCTCTTCGCTGATCGTTCCAGCCTGGCGGCGCAATTCGAGACGAAACAATTTTTCCTTCAACTCATCGAGGCTGTGGTTGACGTCGCGCTCGACTTCGGCAACCGTTTGAGCGGGTGCAGCGCCGTGACTCTCCGGGATGCTCGCAGAGTCGCCGTGCCGGTTGCGGGCCTTCTTCGCTGCGGTTGCGTTTGTGCCCGCGGGAGGAACCGTTTCCGTGGCCGGGCGTCGCCAAAGGAAAATCACGCCAAGCAAAAACAGCGCGGCGAATCCCACGACTAAAATGTATTGCAGATTGCTACTCACGCGCGGCGGAAGCGTGGTGGTGGCAGCGGCTTCGCCATTTGCGTCCGCGCGCGAATTCACGGACGGATCTTGCGAATTGTCCGCAGGCGCGGGCGCCGAGGCGGTTCCTGACAAGGAAATTGTGAGCGGCGCATTGGCAGCAACGGAATCGCGCGTGTAGATGTCATATCCCTGCTGCGTGCCCGCAGGCGTGAATCCGGGGCTCGAAACCTGAAGTCCTGGCGGCACAACGAGCAGGACGCGCTGGACGTTGTATGGGGAAGCTGTATGGAACGTCGCCTGATTGGAAGTGTACGGAAGCTGATAAGAAAGCCGCACGCCGTTGTCGCCGGGACGGAATGGCCAGTCGACAGCTTCCACGCCGTTGCCTTTGTCAATCGTGCCCTGAATCACGGGCATGCCCGTAGCACCCCACGCGGATACTTGATTGAGCTGGCCGCCCCGAGGAACCTGAAACTTGAAGGTGCCGTCTTTCAGGTAATACGCGACGGGAGGATGCGTTTGATTTTGGATTGTGTATTCCTCGCCGACGAGCAGGTCTGAACCTTTCGGCTGCAAGACAATTGCGCGCGTCGTGACCGCGAACGAATGCGCGTCAGTGGTCGGCTCGTAGACGGTGACGTTTGCCGTCGTGGTGCCGGGAGTGATTGGCTCGTGATAGAGGACGCCTTTATAGGGCACGCGAAGCAACATGGGGCCGGAGCCCAGGGCGTCATTCGTAATGGTGAAATGTCCGGAGGCGTCAGTCTTCGTCGTAGCGACGGGCTCCATGCCGCCCTGCAATTGCATCAGGATTACTTGCGTGCCGCGGACGGGCGTGTTCGTGGTGCCGTTATTCACGGTGCCGGAAACGGTTCCGGCCGCGGCGGAAACGGCAGCGCTCAGGGCGAAGAACGTAAGCACTAGAGTTGCCGGGATGGACGCACGGCATATTCGCAAGAAAAACAAATGCGGGTTCCTCGTCACCTTCGGTTCCTTCCTTCGTGATCTCAGGACAGGCGGAATGACAAATTTTAAGTACACGGCAATCTCAAATGCTTTGTTCACAAATTATCCGCGCGTCTTTCCGGACATTGCCTGGCGCACGGCGGGAGTCGGCGCGCCGCCAGTCAGATTGTCCATGTCGGCGATGACGCGCGCCGCTTCGATTTCGAGAACGCGCTTCATTTCCTCGTAGTCTTCCTCGGAGAACTTTCCGGCGCGATGCTCGAAGCGCAAATCGCGTATGTTCTCGTAAATGGCGTCGCGACGCTCGAGAAGTTGATCGAGGCGCGAGCGGTGCGGGGCAAAGTCGGACGCTTCGAGCTTGACGCCGAAGACGAACCACAACGTGGCGACCGCCGTGGCGACGCAGCAGAGAGTGATAAGAATGGATTCGCTAGTCATCGGAGGACGTCGAGCATGCGTGAACTTCGCCTCATGCGTTGCTGGTGATATGTACGACCGACCTCAGGGGCTAAAGCCCCCTGTATGTGCCAGACTTTGGGAACGGCTGCCCTTCGTGCCTCAGGGTAAAAAGCCGTGCCCTGACGCGGCGTAACTGTGAGAGCCGTGACCTGACGAAGGCCGCTAATTAGATGACCAGGCTGTGTTGACATCCTCAGCGGGAGCCGCCGAAACGAAAAGCAGATCCCTCGCCGCATGGCGGCTCGGGATGACAAATTCGTGGCGAGGCACGGTCGAGGCCCATTCTTGGCGAACTTTCGTCCTGGCGTATGCATCCGGCGATTATTCATCTGAGTGGCGGCTTATGTCGCTTCGGGCGCGCGCCAGGAGTTCCGGTGAAATCGGAGGTCCCGCAGCGACGGCCAGCTTTCGCCGCCACCGCGCGACGACCATCCACACCAGCGCGATGCCAATCAGCGGCGCGATCACGGGCATCAGCCACGCCCAAAGATCGAAACCAGTTGCCGGAGGAGAAATCAGCACTGTGGGGCCGTACTCCTGCACGAAGCTCTGCAAAACCAAATCGTCCGACTTGCCCTGTCCGACGCGGTCATTTAGCTCTTTCAGCTCGGCCTGAGCCGTTTCGCAAGGACCGGAGAAGTTGCCGCCCATGTGATTGCATTTCGCGGCCGTGTCGTTGCAGCCGCCGCACATGCACATGACGCGGTTGCCGAGTTTCTTCGCGCCTGCTCCGTCGAGCGGATTTTGGGCCGAGAGCGAGATGGGCAAAAAGAAAACGAGGGCGAGTGCGAAAAAAAGAAGGAATGCGCGGCGGGTTGAATGGCTTGCCGTGTCCGTGTGCGTTTGCATGTTCATGGTCATCGATGTGTCGCGTCCCGCGATCTTAACACTAAGAGCGTTGCGCCGACGGGCGGGGTTAACCCCGCCCCGACAAACACAAAAGTGACCGCGACAGCAGAGCGGCGTCGAGCCTGCCTGCTGCAGGCGGGCTGTGCCCAGAGGCAGCCCAGTCCGCTAGTCCGCACGCTAGGGAAAATCCCCACCCTTCGCAAAAGCAGCTCAGGATGGGGCACCCGCAAATCATCAAGCGAGCAGACTTTAGTCATCGCCATGGTGACGCACGGGAGCCGGCTCCGGGAAGGCTTTGGCTTTTGCTTCTTCGCGCGCCGCTTGCAACACGATTTGCGGCTGGCGATTTGGGATCAGCGCCAAAATGGTGCCGAGCACAAGCACAAGTCCGCCCAGCCAGATCCAGCGGACCAGCGGATTCAGGTACACATGAATCACAGGGTCGTTGCTTTCCGGGCTGCGGCCCGCGTACACCACATACAAGTCGCGAGCGAGCGAGGAATGAATCGCGACAACCGTCTGCGTGACCTGACTGGCCAGATAGAAGCGACGCTCGGGATAGAGCATCATGACGGAGCGATTGCCCTGGAAAACTTCAATCGTGGCGCGTTCCGCCGTGTAGTTGCTGTTCGACGTGGCGTCGAAATTCTGGCACAGGAGAGTGTAAGGGCCGATGGTCAACTGAGAGCCGACTGACATTTGCTTCTGTATGTCTTGATTGAAGGCCTGGCCGGAAATGCCGATGAAAATCAGGACGATGGCGAAGTGGACGATGTAGCCGCCGTAGCGGCGCGTGTTGCGCATGGTCAACTGGCCCACGGAGGAAAATATGTTGTCGCCACTGCGCGCAGAAAGCACTCGCGCGCCGCGGAAGAATTCCGAAAATATGGTGAGCGACACAAAAACCGCGAGAATCAGACAAATCAACGCGTAGAAATGCCGGTAGCCGAATGCAAAAGCAATCGCGCCCGCGACAAGCGCGGTTCCCAGCGGCCATGCGAAATTGCGCTTCAGACTGGACAACGAAGTTCGGCGCCAAGCGAGCAGCGGGCCTACACCGGTGAGGAACAACAGGAATAAGGCAATCGGTATATTAACCTTATTAAAAAACGGCGGGCCAACGGTGATTTTGCTGCCTTGAAACCACTCGGAAAATACCGGAAAAAGCGTTCCCCAAAGCACGGCGAAACACGCAGCGAGGAGAATCAAATTGTTGAACAGGAAACTGGATTCGCGCGAAATCACGGAGTCGAGCTGATTGTCGGTACGCAGGTAGTCGCGATTCTTCCAGTACGCGACGAGGCAAACGATGAAGATGAGCGCGAGGAACGAAACGAACCACGAGCCGATAGAGGATTGCGCGAACGCGTGGACCGAGCTGACGATTCCGGAGCGCGTAAGAGTCGTTCCCAGGATGCTCAGCATATAAGTGATGAATACGAGCCAAACGTTCCAGACACGCATCATGCCGCGCTTTTCCTGCATCATCACCGAATGCAGAAAGGCAGTGGCGGAAATCCAGGGCAAGAGCGATGCGTTCTCGACGGGATCCCACGCCCAATAGCCGCCCCAGCCGAGCACCTGATACGCCCAGTGGCCTCCGAGCAAAATGCCGACGCCAAGAAACGCCCAGCCGACCATCATCCAGCGGCGCGTGATGTGAATCCACTTTTCACCCGGGTAGCGGCCGAGCAACGCACCCAGCGCAAACGCGAACGGCACAGTGCATCCCGTGTAGCCCAAATAAAGCATGGGCGGATGGATGTCCATCTCGGCGTACTGCAACAGCGGAGTCAAGCCACTGCCATCGGGCAAAGTGACCACGTGCATTGCGCCAGCCGCCCCGATGGTTCCGACCAAAGCAAACGGGCTGGCAACGAAATTATTGAGCACGAGGAAGAAAAGCTGGATGCCGCCGAGAATCACGCCGACATAGGGCATCAACTCGGGATGTTTCTTGCGATTGATGAAAAGCGCGATGAAGGCGTAAATCGAAAGCAGCCAACTCCAGAAAAGCAGCGAGCCTTCCTGTCCGGCCCACAGCGCCGAGAACTTATAGTAAGCGGGCAGAGCGCGATTGCTGTGCTCCGCCACATACGCCATCGAAAAATTGTTTTGGAAGAAGAGCGTGACCAGGCAGCCGACGCCCAGGGTAACCAGCAGGAAGATCGCCATCCCCGCATTCCGCGCGCTCTTGATCAGGAGCGGATTCCGCGTGCGGATGCCGATGATTCCGGCAACAAAAGCGTAGGCGGCTGCGAGAAGCGCCAGGATTAACGCAAAGGACCCAATAATGTCCACGGACTTAGCCTGCTCCCATTAGCTGCGCGGACCTGCGGCATTTTGTGGCGTTGCTTGAGTGCTCGATTTCGCGGGACTGGCTACGCCCTGCCCCGGTGTCGCTTGATACTTCGAGGCGCACTTCGCTTGCACCTCTTCGGCAACAAAGCGGCCGTCGGGCATCAACTTCCCTTCCGCCAGCGCCTGCGCGCCACCCTTGAACGTATCCGGAAGCGGAGAATCGCCGACGTAGCTGACGGGCAGCGTCTTGCCTTCCTCAGTGAGGGTGAAATCGATGCGGCCGGGCAGATGCTTGATGGATCCGTCAACGACGTTGCCGCTGACGCGCATGCGTTGATGCAGAGCGGGGCCCTGAAGCGCGGACAATTCAGAAATGGTGTGGTAGTAAGTCTTGCTTTGCGACGCGCCTACCCATCCCAGCCACACCAAGGCACCGACTATGATAACGGCTCCGACAGAAAACTTCGTTCGGGCGCTCATTCGAGGACTCCCAAAAAAATATGTTATAACGGCGAAGTTTATCACATTCAGTGAGGCGCGTCACAAAAGCTGCAAAAATCGGCACGGCACGACGCCATGAGCGATTAACTGTAAAGCATTAGTCGGACGCTGCCGTGCTTCGCGATGGATTCTTGGCCAAAACGTCGCTTAAATCTGTGTGGAACTGCACAGTGGCCGAGGAATCCGTAAAAACGGGGATCGCGATGGGCTCGCCTTCGCGCAGGAGCAAGTTTTCTCCCAATCCAGCCTGACGAAAAAGGGGAATCAGCGGAGCGAGTTCACTGGAGAGAACGAGTATGCGCTTCGGCTTGTAGGAAAATTGCACGCGGCGGAGCAGAGACGGAGCCATGGGGACGGCCAAATCTTCGCTCGAAGTGGCGGTCGCATCCATCGGGCATTCACAACACTCTGCGACGAAAATTCCCGCGCGCTGAAATTCAGCGAGGAGCGTTTCTTCGCTCTTGCCGCCAGCGAGATTAATCCCCGCTGCTGCCAACACGCCCTCGAAGAACGCGCGCGAAGAAGCGCTTCGTTCTTCCCGCGAGTGCGCAGGCCGGTAAAAATAGTCTTCCGCGCGTTGCGGAGGCGCGGGATAAAGAATCAGGGTGTCAATGTGGATGGGCCGAAAGCGCGTGGCGAGTTCGAGACGTTCGACGCGGCGGCGCAAATGCTCCGGCGCGGCAACAACGCCGCAACCGTCGCAGCGAATTTCTCGATTGACAGGGTTCACATTACAAGGATTACACGCGGGAGCCGCACGGGCAAGCGCCTGTCGCTGGCAATGGGCCAGTTTGAATTTTAACTCCTTGTGTCACGATCAAGAAAATTCAAACTGACCCGCCACCCCGTCGTTAATCAGCTTGAATCGCGATTGCCCGTAAATTCTGCCGATGAACTCGCGTCTACGCGCCCAGTTTGTTCTTGAGGCAGAAAAGCAGTTCGGGAGAGAGTTCCGTGATATTCATTCCGGCGGAGACCATGAACTTGCAACTCAATATCGGTTTGGGCTGATCTTCGTCAGGGAGCTGGCAACTCACGCGGCAATACTGGCATTCCTGGTTCCAGCAGAAGCGTCCGTACGGAATCGTTTCCGGGCTGATGAACTGGAAGCATCGCAACAGTGAATTTCGCTCCGGGACGAGAAAAGTCTTCCCCAGAACCGTGATTTCCACCAGGCGTTCATATGGACGAAAAACTTCCGACGAGTCCATCGCGTTCGCCACACCGTCTTTGTGGGTTTGTTCCATGGCCCTCACACTAAGCCACGGAGGAACGGCGAGCAACTACGAGAATCACGAAAGTGTCCAAGTCGCAAACGGGCGCTGCCGCGAGGGAAAATGCCTTGGCCGAGAATATCGTTCGGACCTCAGGGGTTAAAACCCCTGAGCGCAGACGGAACTTACGGCGGGGATGAATCCCCGCCCTGCCAAGACAGCACGGCAAAGGCACACAGGCTAAAGCCTGCCTGCGGCAGGCAGGCCTGTACCACGCAGAATCGCGTGAGATCGGCTTTTTGTCGGATCATCGGGCGGAAGCTCAGGCAAACGCGATCCCCTTCGGAAGTTTCGTGCCAACCTCAGGGGTTAAAACCCCTGAATTTTCGGACCTTTTCGGCACGGCTAAAGCCGTGCCCTGACGAGGGCCGTTTATGAGACGACTTGGCTCTGTTGACATCCCGACCGGGACCCGCCAATACGAAAAGCAGATCCCTCGCCGCATGGCGGCTCGGGATGACAAATTCGTGGAGAGGCGCGTTCGTGACCATGATGTAAACAGAGCTAGATGGCGCCTAGGCGCGAATGAGGCTGCGGTATTCCACTTCGGACGATGCCGGCAACAGCACCCACAACGTGTAAATACCCAGCGCGGTGCCGAAAGGAATGCGCCACAGAGAGAAGACCGCCGCGACGATCGCCGCGATGCGTCCCCAGCTTTGGCGTTCAAACAATCCCCAGGCGGCAATAAAGGAAAGCAGGGCTTGGACGACGATGAGCATCGACGCGAAGGCGATTCCGCCCAGGACGACTCGTTCGAGCGGAGAGCCCGCGGAAAAGCCCGGAGCAAATGTCGTGAGCACGGAAGGAACGACCATCCTGCCGACAAACCACAACCAGCCGACACCCAACGCCTGGAGAATTCCGGAGACCAACCAAAGCACGCCCACGATGCGGAGATGCGAATTCACGCGGCTGGCTGGAATGGCGTTGACGTACATCGGCGGCGTTCCCGCGGGCGGAACGGTTTGGTATGCGGCAGGCAGCGTTCGCCCGCAATTGCTGCAGAAGCGCGCATCGGATGACGATTCCCTTCCGCATTGATCACAGAACATGCTTCACCTCCATGGCCACGCAAATCACTTCTGATTAGAGATACGATTTAGCGGCGTAAAAAGTTTCAAAGGGTGCCGCTAACTGGCGGGAGGTGTCGGCGTGAAGCATTCGCCCATGCGGCGAAACTTCTCGTAGCGATTCGCGATCAAGTCCCTTTCAGAGAATTGCGAAACTTCGGCGAGCGCGCGGGTGAGAGGCTCATCGAGCAGCCGCGCAGTGGCATCGTGATCCAGGTGCGCGCCTCCCTCCGGCTCGGATACGATTTCGTCGATCAGCTTCAGCTCGAGGAGATCCGGGGCGGTGATCTTCAGGGCTTCGGCGGCGAGCTCGGCTTTGGCTGCGTCGTGCCACATGATGGAAGCGCAGCCCTCGGGCGAAATCACGGAATAGACGGCGTTCTCCAGCATGATGATGCGGTCACCGATTGCAACGGCCAGCGCGCCGCCCGAGCCGCCCTCCCCTGTGACCGTGACCAGAATCGGCACCGGGAGCCGTACCATTTCGCGAAGATTACGCGCGATGGCCTCGGCCTGGCCGCGTTCCTCGGCGTCAACCCCGGGATACGCGCCGGGCGTGTCGATGAAAACAAAAATTGGGCGGCGGAATTTCGCAGCCAGATTCATGGCGCGCAATGCCTTTCGATAACCCTCCGGTTTTGCCTGTCCAAAGTTGCGAGCGACGCGTTGAACTGTGTCGTGGCCCTTCTGGTGGCCGACGATCATCACGGGCTTGCCGTGAAATCCGGCCATGCCGCAAACGATGGCGGGATCGTTGGCAAACGCCCGGTCGCCCTGAATCTCGCGAAAGCCTTCGAACAGCCGGGGAATCAAGTCGAGTGTGTAGGGGCGTTGCGGGTGGCGCGCAAGTTGCAAGCGCTGCCAGGCGCTCATGTGCGTGTAAAATTCGCGCTTCAGCTCCGCCACTTCGCGGCGAAGGCGCTCCAACTCTTGCGAGGCTTTTTCGTCATGAGGCGCGAGCCGCACGAGATCGTCAACATCACGCTCGAGAGCTTCGAGTTCCTTTTTTCGGCGCTTGGACTTCACACTGACTCCCAGGCGAACGCAGCGCGGTTCTAGAGCCTACCGCATCAGGCAGTTTTACAAAACGAAAACTCGGCGCTTTGCGCCCTTCGGCAAGACACTCAGGACAAGCCGACGGGCGGGGATGAACCTCGCCCCTACGAAAACCAAGGCACACAAGCTGAAGCCCGCCTGCGGCAGGCAGGCCTGTGCCACGCAAGGCGCGCGACCTTAATTGCGCAAAACGGCCACGGAGTCCGCGCCGCAAATCTCACGCACGCGGGCGAACAATTCGGGAGCGGGCTCGATTCCCTTCTCCGCTTCGAGAGTGGCTGTCGTTCCATCGTCCGAAATTAAGTCAAAGGCAACGCGGCAGCGACCGGGCCTCTCGGCGAAAACTTTTTGCAATTGATCGAGCGTGCCCGTATCGACGGCGCGCAGATCGACGCGCACACGCAACAAACTGGGACTACGGTCAGCAACTTTGTCGAGCAAACGCACTTCTGTGGCCACAAAGCGGGTGCCGACTTCCTCGACATTGATGCGGCCACGAACTAGCAGCGGCGTTGCGGGACGCAGCAAATGCTCGAATTTCTGAAACGCTTCCGGGAAGACAAGGACTTCGACGCCGCCTGTGCGGTCCTGCAAGTTGCAAATCGCCCAGCGCGCGCCGCGCTTGGAACGCATCGCCCGCGTTTGCGTGATGATGCCTGCAATCGCGAGTTCTTCGCCATTGCGCCGGGCCTCGAGCGCGCCCAATTCGACGGTGCCCATTTCCTTGAGGCGGCCGGCATATTTATCGAGAGGATGGCCCGACACGTAAAATCCGAGGACGGAATGTTCGCCGGCGAGCTGTTCGTCTTCCGACCAATCGTCCACTTCGGGAAGAATATTCTGCGCGTCATCCGTCGACATGCTGCTGGCGCCGGAGCGGAATAATCCATGCTGGCCGACGGTGCGCTGGTGGTCCATCTTTTGCCCGTGACTCATCGCGCCCTCAATGGCGGCCCACAAACGTGCGCGGGGCGCGTTGAAACAATCCATGGCGCCCGCTTTCACCAGGCTCTCGAGAACTCTGCGATTCAAGAAACGAGGCTCGATCGCGGAACAGAAGCCATAAATATTCTGCGAGTTGCCGCGCGCCGCACGAGACTCGCAAATCGCCTTGGCGGTATTTTCGCCGACGTTCTTGATGGCCGCCAATCCGAAGCGAATATCTTCGCCGACGGGAGTGAAATAAAGGCTGCTCTGATGCACGTCGGGCGGCAGAACGCGAATGCCCATCCCGCGCGCTTCATTGATGTATTTCACCACCTTTTCGGTGTTGCCGGTTTCCGAAGTGAGCAGCGCGGCCGTGAACTCGACGGGAAAATGTGTTTTTAGATACGCGGTTTGATACGCGAGGAGCGCATAGGCGCACGAGTGCGATTTGTTGAAGCCATATCCCGCGAATTCCGCCATCAGGTCAAATATCTTCTCGGCTTTTTTCGCCGGCACTTTTCGCGCGGCGCAACCCGTCAGGAATTTCTCTCGCTGCGCGGCCATTTCCTCGCGCTTTTTCTTGCCCATGGCCCGGCGAAGAATGTCGGCTTCGCCCAGGGAAAATCCGGCGAGGCGATTCGCAATCTGCATCACCTGTTCCTGATAGAGGATGACGCCGTAAGTTTCCGAAAGAATCTCCTCGAGTGCGGGCAAATCATAGGCAACTTTTTTCTTGCCGTGTTTTCGGGCGATGAAATCGTCAATCATGCCACCCTGAATGGGGCCGGGACGGTATAAAGCGTTGAGCGCCGTCAAGTCCTCCAAACGCGTGGGCTGGTAGCGGCGCAGAATTTCCCGCATGCCATGGGATTCAAACTGGAAGATGCCGGACGTGTCGGCGCGCGCGAAAATCGCGTAGGTCGGAGCGTCATCGAGGGGAAAATCGGCGAGCTTGATGTCCACGCCGCGGTTTTGCTTGATCAGGAGCACCGCGTCATCGAGAACCGTGAGGGTGGTGAGGCCTAGGAAATCCATCTTCAGCAGGCCGATGCGCTCGAGAGCGTTCATATCGTACTGCGTGGTGATTTCATCGCGCGTCGAGCGGTACAGCGGAACAATTTCCGTCAGCGGACGTGGCGAAATGACGACGCCCGCGGCGTGCGTGGATGCGTGACGCGCGAGGCCTTCGAGGCGCAACGCCACTTCGACCACTTCACGAACGCGCTCGTCTTTGTCACGCGCAAGAGCGAGAGGAGAGCCATCTTTTAAGGCGTCTTCGAGCGATATATTGAGCTGATTCGGAATGAGCTTCGCCAGCCGATCGACTTCGCCATAGGGCATGTCGAGCGCGCGACCGACGTCCTTGAGCGCCGCTTTAGCCGCCATCGTCCCAAATGTAATGATCTGCGCGACGCTCTTTTCGCCGTACTTCTGGCGGACGTAGTCGATCACCTCGCCGCGACGGCGCATGCAGAAATCGATGTCAATGTCGGGCATGGAAATGCGCTCGGGATTCAAGAAGCGCTCGAAGAGCAGATCATATTCGAGCGGATCGACATCGGTGATGCGCAGCGCATAGCTCACTAGACTTCCTGCCGCGGAGCCGCGTCCCGGACCAACGGGAACGCCTTGCGCGCGCGCGTAACGGATAAAATCCCAGACAATCAAGAAGTAGCCGGAGAAGCGCATCTTCTTGATCATTTCTATTTCGTCAGAGAGGCGCTGCTCGTAGACCGTCAAGGGATAGCGGAGACGATTTTCCTTGGCGAGACGTTCGAGCTGCGGCAGGCGGGCGGCAAAGCCTTCGCGCGCGACGCGCTCGAAATACGAGTCTGTCGTCGTGCCTTCCGGAACCTGGAACACAGGGAAAGGATTCTGGACACGCTCGATTTTCACCTGGCAGCGTTCGGCGATGGCCACGGTGCGCAGGAGCGCGTCCGGCAGTTCGCCAAACACTTGCGACATTTCTTCCGCCGTCTTGAAATAAAACTGGTCGGTGGCGAAACGCATGCGATTCGTGTCGCTCATGGTCTTGCCGGTTTGAATGCAGAGGAGCACTTCCTGCGCATGAGCGTCGGAGCGCGTCAAATAATGACAGTCGTTCGTCGCCACGAGCGGAATGCCGGTTTCTTTTGCGAGGCGCACAACGCCTTGATTGACGCGCTTGTCGACGTCGAGTCCCTGGTCTTGTATTTCGAGAAAGAAATTCTGTTTGCCGAAGATTTCCTGCAGGCGGTAGGCGGACTTGCGGGCCTGGTCGTGACGCTCTTCGAGCACGTGTTCGGTGACTTCTCCACGGAGGCAGGCGGAGAGCGCAATCAAGCCGCGACTGTGTTTCGCCAGCAATTCGTGATCAATGCGCGGCTTGTAATAAAAACCGTCGAGAAAGCCGGTGGAGACCAGTTGAATGAGATTGCGATAACCTTCGTCGTTCTCGCAGAGGAGCACGAGATGGTTCGAACGTTCCGCGTCCGCGCCTTTATTTTTGTGGCTGTCGGGCGCAACGTAAACTTCGCAGCCGATGATGGGCTTCACGCCACAGGTGGTCGCTTGATGGAAGAAATTGGCGGCAGCGAACAGGTTGCCATGGTCCGTGACGGCGACGGCAGGCATCTTGCGGCGCGCTGCCTCGGCGGTAAGCTCGCCAATTTCGCAAGCGCCATCCAGAAGAGAATAATCCGTGTGAAGATGTAGGTGAACGAAGTCTGAAGAATCCATGCCGTGACGTATTTTAGACCGATGTTGCGGATTTAGCTACGACGGAACGCGGGCCGGGCAGGAGTTTTCAGCAGAAAGACCATTCAACGGTGAATGATTGCGCCTGGGACAGCGAGGGCGTGAGATTGGAAGCGGAGATGCCTCACGTCAGTCGCGGCGGGAATCGCCGCGACGGGACGTGAGCTACAGGAAGACTCGGCGATTTGCGCCGACGGGCGGGGGTGAATCCCGCCCCTACGAAAGCAAATGCGCACAGGCTGAAGCCTGTGCCACGATGTTTTTAGCAAAAGACCATTCAAGGGTGAATGATTGCGCCCGGGACAAGGGGGGCGTGAGATTGGAAGCGGAAAAGCCTCACGTCAGTCGCGGCGGGAATCGCCGCGACGGGACGTGAGCTACAGGAAGACTCGGCGCTTTGCGCCGACGGGCGGGGTGAACGCCGCCCCTACGAAAACCAGCACACAGGCTGAAGCCCGCCTGCGGCAGGCAGGCCTGTGCCACGAGATCAACAGAGTCCGGTGGCCGCTAGCGTCGCGCGCGCTTCTTAGATTTTGACCTGGCTGCGGGCTTCGCACGTTTCGCGTGCTTGCGCGCCGCAGGAGCTTTTGCCGATCTCGATGGCACCGCTTTCGCCCGCTCGGCCGCTGCGGCCTTTGCTTCGCTTTTCGCATCGACACTGCCAGCAGCGCCTGCTGCCTTTGCTTCGGTCGCCTTCGCCGCGCGTTTGGCTCCGGCGGCCTCCAGCGCGGTCCCGCGTTTCTTTTTCTCCTCTTTCAGTTTCTTCTTCGGCTCGTCTTTGATTCCTGCAAGCTGTCTCAGCCGTTTCGTAACGTCTTCCGGACTGCGCACCTTCCCGCGAAGTTGCAGGTCAAAGAACTGTTCGAGAATTTTGTCAAACTTCGGGCCGCGCGCGATGCCCAAACTTTCCAATTCGGCCACGGGAGCGCCCAAACGCATCGGACGCCATTTCTGCAAATAATTCCTCACTTTCGCGGCGGCCTTCGCATTACGAAAGTCCGCATCCATAAAGGCCAAGAGTTCGGTGGGCGTTTGTGAAATGACCTGATAAGCATCGCGCGCCAACTTCGTCTTTCCTCCCCGCAGAACCTGAAGCAACTTCTTCGCCTCGGCTGGCAGGTGAAGCACTTTCGCCGCCTCGCCGGCGGGCACGTTAAGATTTTTCAGCACCGTGGCCGTGCGCGGCCCAAGCTTTCGGAATGTGTAATACACCGTTGGAATGGCAAGGCGCACGCGCAAGCCAGCCGCCACGAATCCCTCGCGCGCCTTCGCCAATCTCGAAAGTCCCTCGTAATCGGGCCGCTTTCGTTGCAGCTTGGGATGGACGACGCTCAGCAAATTATTCGATTCCCACAGTTTCAGAATCGCGGCCGCGTTTTCCTCGCGACCGACATCCATCACTTCTTTCCCGATTTCGCGCTTGTCCATCGTGTCGTTCAGTCCCCGCTCGATCGCCAGATCGAACCATTCCTGAGTGCGCGGCTCCATCTTGAATCCCATGCGCGCGCTGAATCGCAATGCGCGCAAGAGGCGGATGGGTTGATTGGTGAACGCGTGGATCGAAAGCGCTCGCACTTCGCGCCGCTCCAAGTCCGCCAAGCCGTTCGTTGGATCGAGCAGAAGTCCGCGCGACGCGGGATTCAAGGAAATCGCCACGGCGTTGATGGAAAAGTCGCGACGGCGCAGATCTTCCATGATGGTGGACCAGCGGACCTCGGGCTTTGCGCCAGGGCGCGCATAGACTTCGTCTCGCGCGGCTGAAATCGAGCCGTCGACATCACCAGCGAAAATCAACTCGTAATGGCGCAGACGCTCGTCCTCCACTACAACGCGCGCCCCTCCCTTTTCCAGTTCGCGCACCATGCGCACTGGATTTCCCTCCACCGTGAAATCCAAATCGCGCAGCGGCATGCCGGAGATCAAATCGCGAACCGCGCCGCCAGCCAAATAAACGTTCGAGTCCTGCGCGCGCGCCAGCTCCTGTACGCGCAAAAGCACGGCGCGCTGCTCGGGAGACAACCGGCTTTCCAATAAGTACATGTAGTCAGGCATGAGTGACTCCGCCTCCTGCAAAATGCGAATACGCGGCTTAGCGCGCGTCTCGCTTGTCATTTAAGGGTAGTGGGTCAGTTTGAATTTGTGACTCTTTGTGTCACGATCAAGAAAATTCAAACTGACCCAGCACTCATTTAATCCTGGTATGGAACCCAGGTTTTGCTCAGGCCCGGGGATGGTGCTGCTTATAAACTTCTTTCAGGCGTTCCTTCACCACGTGCGTATAAATTTGTGTCGTCGAAATATCCGCATGGCCGAGCATAAGCTGAACGGAGCGCAGATCCGCGCCGCGCTCCAAAAGGTGAGTCGCGAAACTATGACGAAGCATGTGCGGTTTCAGCTTCAGTCGCAACCCCGCCTTTCGCCCATACTCCGAAAGCTTTTTCCAGAAACCGATGCGGCCCATGCGCCCGCCAAAGCGATTCAGGAAAACGTATGGTGAAACCTTGCCAGCCAGAAGACTCTGGCGGGCCTGGCGCAGATACGCTTCGATGGAGTTCACGGCGCTTCGGCCCATGGGAACCATCCGCTCCTTGTTCCCCTTGCCGATACATCGCAGACAACCTGACTCCATTTGCAGATCGCTGAGGCGAAGATTCACCAATTCAGATACGCGAAGTCCCGTCGAATAAAGAAGCTCGATCATCGCTTTGTCCCGGGCCCCGATTGCGCTGCCTGTGTCCGGTTGCGCCAGCAGACGGTTGACTTCCTCGGCGCTCAAATGATTCGGCAGGCGCATGCGGAACTTCGGTGTTTCCACGCTTGCTGCCGGATCCTCGACAATGTATCCCTCGACTTGGGCGAAGCGGAAGAAATGCCGCAGCGCCACCAAATGGCGCGCCACGGAGCGGCTGTCGAGGCCTGAACGGTAGAGCGAAGTCAGGAAATCCACGATATTGTCGCGATTGATTTGTTTCAGCGTTCGTTCGCGCACTTCCGCAAAAGCCTGAAATTTCTTCAGGTCGCGTCCATACGCAAGAATCGTATTCTGCGAGAGACCTTTTTCGACTCGCAAATAATTAAGGAATGCGCGAACTAAGCTTTCCACGCGACCACCCTCGCGCTCACGCGCTTACGATTCGCCGGTACGCTGCCTGCCATCTGCATTACCGCGCTCGCCACAATCATGCCGCCACGCGGTCCGTGCGGCGAAGCACGCTTTGAAGTTCCGTCAGCTCTTCGCACCGCAGAATCCATGCCAGCGCGAGGTAAAGGCAGGCGGCGCCGAGAATCGCTCCGGCGAGGAGTCCGATTCTCGAAAGGAGATGGGCATGCGGATCAAAGCTGACGTATCTTAAAAACGCCACGCATCCCAATCCCATCACCACTGCGGCGGCGGCAATCCGTCCCAATGATGCCAGCACGGCGGCGAATCCCAACCGCCCGAAGCGCTTCCGAAAAACCCAAAGGAGCGCGAAGAAATTGAAGTACGCGGCGATTGAGGTGGCCAGCGCGGGACTTCCGTTGTAGAAGACGCGGAAGAACAGAAACAGAAACACGACATTCAAAAGCACGTTGAGTGCGAGTGCGTATCCCGCCACCACCACGGGCGTCTTGGTGTCCTGCGTTGAATAGAACAGCGGCACAACCATTTTGACCGCCGCAAACGCCGGCAAGCCCATGGCGTAGTATAGGAGCGCACGCGCGGCCAGCGCCGTCGACTCCGCAACGAACTTGCCGTGCTCGAAGAGCACCTGAATGATCGGCGTCCGCAACAGCACCAACCCGACTGCCGCGGGAACGGTGATGAACGACACCAGGCGCAATGAGAATGTGAACGTCTTCTTCATTTCGTCGTGCTGACGGGACGCCGCCAAGCGCGACATCATCGGCAGAATAACCGTCGAGATTGCAATGGCATAGCTTCCCAGCACCAGTTCCATCACGCGTTCCGCGACGTACAGCGAAGTTATGCTTCCGCGCGGCATGCGTGACGCTGTCGCGAATATCGTATCGACAAAAAAGTTGATCTGGTAAATCCCGATCCCCACGAAGCCGGGAATCAACAACTTCCCTACCCTACGGACACCCGGGTCGCTAAAACTAATCCCAAAGTCGAATCGCATCCCGCGCCGCACGAGCGCCGGCACTTGCACCAAAAATTGCAAAACGCCGCCAATGAGTATTCCCACGGCGAGCGCGACGGCCGGATTTCGGTACGGCTCGGGCGCCCATTTCATAATCGGCTTATAAACAGCGCCGACGGAAAACAGAATCACGGACAAATTAAAGAAAATTGGCGTTGCCGCCGGCACCGCGAATTCGTGGAACGAATTCAAGATGGCCATTGCCACGGCCGCGAGCGCCACAAAGAACAGGTACGGGAAGATCATCCGATTCAAGTACACGGCGAAATCCCAATGCGATGGTCCCTGCCCGAACATCGTGAAGGCGTAGACGATCCACTTTGAAAACAGGACGCCCAGAATCGAAAGCACTCCCGCAGCCAGGGCGACTGTCCAAAAGATGCGGTTCGCGAAGCGCCAGATCGTTCGCTGATCCTCATCCTTCAGGTAGCGCGCAAACACGGGTATAAAGGAAGCCGAAAGCGACCCCTCGCCTACTAAGCGCCTCAAAAGATTCGGGATACGAAACGCTAAAATGAAAGAATCGGCCGCCACCGAGGTCCCCAAAAGAAGGGTGATGCGCTGGTCGCGGACGTAACCGCAAATCCGACTGACGAGGGTAATCAGGGTGATGACGGAAGCGGACTTGAGAATCTGCCTTTTCTCGGTCAAACGGCAGCAGCTCCGTTCTAACCCTTTAATAAACAATGAGTTGACAACTTGCGATGGCAACAATAACATACACGTTTTCATTTCGCAATACTTTTCCAGGCGAGGTAGTGGGTCGGCAATAAGATTCAAACTGACCCGCCACCCCAGCGAGGCCACGTGCCGGCGAAAAAACGCATTGCGGCGACGACTCACAAGAAAGTGGTGATCCTGATGCTCGACGGCACGCGCGCACAAGGCTACTTGAACGCCAGCGACCTGGGCCAGCAGGAGAGCGTCGAGCTTCTGAGCAATAGCGGCGAATACCGCACGTTGGAGCTTGCCACCATCAAGAGCATTCACTTTGTCCGTGAGTTTCGTGACGACTTCGAGCCTGAGCGCAAAGCATTCCTAAGCCGCCCCAAGCTCGATGGGCTATGGGTGCGCCTTCGCTTCCGCGACGATGACGTGCAGGAAGGGATTGTAGCGAACGACTTGCTTGACTTGCTTGTCAATGGCGTTCGCCTGACGCCGCCTGATCTCCACGGCAATAGCCTGTGGATTTTCATCCCACGCACGGCGCTTGCCGAAATGAAAGTCCTGGGCGTCGTCGGCGTCGCGCGACGCCAGCCCGCCGCCACAGTCGACAAGCAGCCTAAACTGTTCAGTGAGTGACCGCGTTCCGGTGCAGCCAATGGTAATGGGTCAGTTAGAATTTTGACTTCTTGTGTCACGATCAAGGAAATTCAAACAGATCCACTACTCAGCAAATTGCTCGCTCGTTTCAGACAGCCGAGTTGATGTACATTTTCAGCGAAGACGCCGCAACACGGGCCGGAGGATATACATGAAACTCGGAGAAATCGCCGCGCGGTTGAAGTGCGCTCTGGAAGGCGACGCCGAAATCGAAATCAGCGGAGTCGCGGGAATCGAGGATGCCCAGCCGGGCCAGCTTACTTTTCTCGCCAACCGGCGTTACCGCCTCGCCGCCTCAAAGACGCGCGCTTCGGCGATCATCGTGCCCCAAAAAGAAGAGAGACTGACTCTTCCCTGCCTTCGTGCCGGCGATCCTTATCTGACGTTCGCGCATGCTATCGAACTTTTTTACACTGCGCCGCGCTATTCGCCCGGCATTCATTCGACCGCGGTGATTGCGAAGTCCGCAAGGATTGGCGCCGGCGCGCACATTGGTCCTTACTGCTTTGTCGACGAGGATGTCGCCATCGGTACAAACGCGGTGCTGCATAGTTTCGTGAGCGTTTATCGCGGCGCGCGCATCGGTGACGATTTTTTCGCGCATAGTCACGTTGCCGTCCGCGAAGGGTGCCAGATCGGCCATCGTGTCATCTTGCAGAACGGCGTGGTAATTGGCGGCGACGGCTTCGGCTTCGCACGCCAGAATGACGGGCGGTGGTACAAAATCCAGCAGTCCGGCATCACCATCATCGCTGACGACGTCGAAATCCAGGCGAACAGCGCTGTGGATCGTGCCACTGTGGGCGAAACGCGTATTGGGCGCGGAACAAAACTCGATAATCTTGTTCAAGTCGGGCACGCGTGCACTATCGGCGAAGACTCGCTTCTTTGCGGACAGGTTGGGCTAGCCGGCTCGACCGTCGTTGGCAACCGTTGCATTCTGGCCGGACAAGCTGCATGCGCGGGACACTTGCACATGGGCGACGGCGCAATCCTGACGGCACAAAGCGCGGTTTCGCACGATATTCCCGCGGGCGCGACTTACTCGGGTTCGCCGGGGATCGAGAATAAGATATGGCTGCGATCCGTGGCGATTTTCAATCACCTGCCCGAATTGCAGAAAACAGTGCGGGAGTTGGAGCGCGAGGTCGAGCAGCTTCGCGCTCAATTGCAGAAGTGATTCGCAGAAACCGCTGAACTGAGTTGTCAAATCGCAGGCAAAACAGAGACTAAGGAAAGGGGAAAAAGAGTAACTCCGGCGCCGACGATGCCCAAGAATTCTATCCCATGGTTACCTGCGATTCCGCGGCGGCGTTTGCTCCAAATGTTCGGCTGGTCGGGACTGGCCGGCATGTTGGGAAACTTCGACTCTCCTCTTCTGTGCGCTGAAGCAATTTCTTCTCCCAGTTCCCTGCCCGCCTTTGAGGAGATCCCTCGCTCCAAGAGCGGCATTTTGTGGACTCACGTGGGCGGACTCTCGCCTCAAATGTATGAGCCCGAAACGCTCGGTGCCGGTTGCGCATTCTTTGATTACGACAACGATGGCTGGATGGACATTTATCTGGTGAACAGCGGCAAGTGCGATTTTTACAATCCCGCGCCGCCACTGCGCAACGCGCTGTACCACAATAATCGCGACGGCACGTTTACCGACGTTACGGAAAAAGCGGGCGTCACCGGAAATGCGTACGGCATGGGCGTCGCCGTGGGCGATTACGACCGCGATGGGCTGCCCGATATCTATGTGACGCAGTATCCTCGGAGCATTCTGTACCACAACAACGGCGACGGCACTTTTACCGATGTCACCAAGAAAGCCGGACTCGCCGCGCCGGGTTGGGCGACCAGCGCAGTGTGGTTCGATTATGACAATGACGGCCAGCTTGATTTGTTTGTCTGCCAGTTTGCGGATTGGAACAAATCGAAAAACAAATTTTGCGGCAACGATTTGACCGGCGAGCGATGGTATTGCAAGCCAAATGTCTACAAGCCCGCGCCGTGCTGGCTTTTCCATAACAATGGCGACGGCACGTTCACAGACGTCAGCAAAGAATCGGGTATCGCGAAATCGCTGGCCAAGGCGTGGGGCGTGGTTGCCTGCGACATCAACAATGACGGCTTGATGGACCTATTCGTATCCAACGATACGGTTGCGAATTTTCTTTTCGCCAATCAGGGCAAGGGCCGTTTCTCGGAAATCGGCTTGCTCGCGGGCGTGGGATACAACAGCTTCGGCCGGGCGCGCTCAGGAATGGGCGTGGATGCCGCCGATTACGACCAGGACGGCTGGATCGATCTCTTCGTGTCCAATGTGGATCACGAAATGTTCTCGCTCTATCGCAATAATAAGGATGAGACGTTCTCCGATCTCGCCTCTTCGGATGGAATCGGCTCCGCCACTATGCTAATGAGCGGCTGGGGACTGAAGTTTTTTGACTATGATAATGATGGCGATCTTGACCTGCTGCTCTGCGATGGCCATCCTGACATTGCGGTCGAAAAGCACATGCAAAACGTGGGATATCGAGAACCGATGCTCCTGTTTCGCAACACAGGCCGCGGCTTCCAAAACATAAGCAAGCAGAGTGGCCCGATTTTTTCTCAACCCATCGCCGGACGCGGCATGGCGCTCGGCGACTTTGACAACGACGGCTCAGTGGACGTCTTGGTCGCTGTCAACAATGCTGCGCCAATTCTCTTGCGGAATAATGCAGGCCGGCAAAATCACTGGCTGGGTGTTCGCTTGGTTGGACGAAAATCAAATATTGACGCCATCGGCGCGAAAATTACTTATCAGTCCGGCGATTTCAAACGCCATCGTTTCAAAGTGGGGGGCGGGAGTTATCTCTCCTCGCACGATCCTCGCGTGGTTCTGGGAGTTGGCCAGCGGCCGAAAATTGACTCGCTCGAAGTGAAATGGCCGCAGCCCGGAGGCGCAACCGAGCGGTTCACTAATCTTCCCATCGACCGTTACATTACAATCGTCGAAGGCGATGGAAAGTGGAAATAGCCCGGCGCGGACTCTCGCGATCACACCTGTTGGCTTTGAATATTTGAAGAATCGTCCGGAAATCCGAGGCTACTGCTGGCCCGGATCTTGCGGTCCGGCGGGCGGCGCTTTTTTCTCCGCTTCGTGTTGAAGAGCTATTTCCCGTTGCGCGTCCTGCTGCCGCCCCGTCCGCGCATACGCAATTGCGAGTTGATAATGACCCGCGGGATCCTCGGGCTCCATCTTCACGTATTTTTCGAGCGGCGGAATGGCGTCGGAATTCTTGCCGGCGGCATTCAACGACAGGCCCAATCCAAGGTAAGCCTCCGAAAAACCCGCATCCAATTTCGCGGCGCGGGAAAAATGATCAATCGCTTCATCCCATTGCTGTGCCTGCCGCGCCAGATCGCCCAGCATGAACTCTGCAGAGGCCGCAGTGGGATCGATTTTCAATTCTGCTTCAAATTCCTTCTTCGCGTCGTCGGCGGTCGTTGCTGTCGCTGGTTCTGCCAGAAGGATCCGGCCCAGACGGTAATGAATCCCGGGCTGGCCGGGGTATTTTTCGAGAATCTTGCGGTATTCAGCGGCCGCCTCGTCCAATTTCCCGTGCGATTCAAGCGCCTCGGCCTCAAGTTCCTGCGCTTCCGCCGAGGTCGGTGCCGTCGCGGCAAGCTGTTGCGCTGCGCGTGATGCCAGTTCGGAGTAAAAATGAGTCGCGGTGTACAGGACTTTGGGATCGCGCGGGAATTCCCGGCGCAGCAATACGAGGGCGTCAACAATAGCGTCCTCTTGATAGATGCTCATTCCGCATTGCGCCGTGG
>Ga0307374_10002110_pt1 | contig 35887 bp, 28 predicted proteins | sample OX3MG_FD_202532 | JGI IMG/M metagenome (GOLD analysis project Ga0307374, IMG submission 202532) | Soil microbial communities from Risofladan, Vaasa, Finland - OX-3 | ecosystem: Environmental > Terrestrial > Soil > Coastal area > Acid sulfate soil | place: Finland: Risofladan, Vaasa | collected... | reverse complement strand
CCATGCTGTCGGCCCACCTCGAGCAGGCCGGGGTCACCGACGACGACACCGACGAGCTCGTCTTCACCGACGAGGAGGGTGGGCCGTTGCGCTACTCGAACTGGCGCCGGCGGGTCTGGCTCCCAGCTGCCTCTGCCGCCGGCTGTGCCGGCGCCGGCTTTCACGACCTGCGCCGGCTGAATGCCACCGCGCTCGTCGTCGAAGGGATCGACGGGAAGACGGCGCAGACCCGACTCGGCCACGCCGACCCGAGAACGACGCTGGCCGTCTACGCCTCGGCCCCGGCGTCAATAGATCAGGCCGCAGCAGACGTCATTGGCGAGCGCTTCTTCGGCGAAAAGGCCAAAAGGGCCTCAGGCACGAAATCTCCGCGCCACTTCCGCGCCAATCCTTCCGAGGGGTCAGGCACCACAGAATCCTGAGGCCCTGACCAGGGGTTTTGAGTCGGGCTGCCCGGATTTGAACCGGGGACCTCTGCGTCCCGAACGCAGCGCGCTAACCAAGCTGCGCCACAGCCCGTCCACCCCCCGGAGAGGGCAACGGGAAACACTACCGCGGCATCAGCCCGGCGCCTCCCCCGTGCCATTGGCCGAAGCGTCCCCGGCCGGGGCACCATTGTGTCCCGCCTGGTCCTCAGGAGATCGTGCCCCGCCGCCGGCGAAGGTGGCCACGACCTGCGCCACCCGCCGCTTGTCCATCTCGACGACCCGCATGTCCCAGTCCCCCACGCGGACGGACTCGCCCTCCGTGGGTATGTGCCCGAAGCGCTTGAAGAGGAGGCCGCCCAGGGTGAGGTACTCGCCGTCGGGAATTTCGATGCCGATGCGTTCGCGTACGTCGTCGACGTTGGTCTGCCCGTCTATCAGCCAGCGAGTGTTGTCGACCCGCACGATGGGCGCTTCTTCGACGTCGTCGAACTCGTCGGAGAGGTCGCCGACCAGTGGCTCCAGGAGGTCCTTCACGGTGAGGAGTCCCGCGACCCCGCCGTACTCGTCGACGACGACGGCCACGGCCCGGCGGTGCTTGCGCATGTCCGCCAGCGCCTCCAGCACACCCAGTGACTCCGGCAGGAGATAGGGCTGGCGCACCTTGCGCGAGATCTCCAGCGGGCTCGGGTCGGTGGCGTCCCTCGGCTCATCGCCTCTCTCGGTACGCGACCCGGGCCGGTTGGTGCGGAAGATGTCGTTGACGAACAGGAGGCCGATCAGGTCGTCGAGGTCGTCGAGCACCACCGGGAAGCAACTGTGTCCGGACGTCCGCACGGCCTGGGCTATGTCCTCGGCCTGCACGGGAATGGTGAGGTACGTCACGTCGACCCGCGGCGTCATCACCTCGCGCACGTCCATGTCGCGCAGGTCGGCCAGGGCTTCGGTGATGAAGCGCTCCTGCTCGGAAGCCTCAGCCTCGAGCGATTGGCTCAGCCGCTCCGCCCCTCCGGGCTCGTCGGCGCCGATCGAGCGCCGCCACAGTCGTCGTGATCGTTGCGACATGGCCGCGCCGGATCAGGGTCGCGTCTCGGGTCCCGCCTGCAGCTGGGGTCCGTCGCCTACCAGCACCGGTACGGGCGTGAACGAGTCGTCGGCGTAGGTGCCGCCGGCGAGCAGCGCGGCGACAGCGCGCCGCAGCCGCAGCGGGTCGAGCGGCTTGACCAGCCAGCCCTCGGCATCCGATCGACGGGCGAGGAAGACGTCGGGTCGTCGATCGAGCAGCATCAGGACCGCGACGTGGTCGAGCGCGTCGTAGGACTCCTGGAGGCGTAGCTCGAGGCAGACGGCCATGCCGCCCATGTTGCCCATCTGCATGTCGACGATGAGCAGGTCGGGCGACTCCTCGGCCACGAACGACACCACCTCGGGACCCGAGGTCACGGCGCGCACTTCAATGTCGGGGCCGCTGATGACCGCCTCCACGTCCGCACGGAGGGTGGGCGCGTCGCTGGCGACCAGGATGGTCTGCACCGCGGGGACACTATCGGACCTGCCCGAGCCGCCGAAAACCGGCCGGACGCTCAGCCGAAGAGCTTGTCCGCCGCTCGCTGCAACCCGACGAGCTCGTGCACGTCGTCCCCGAAGAGCGGTATGCGGCCGACGGGGGCCGGTGCGACCTGCGCCGCCAGCCCGGCGAACGCCTGCTCCTCCTGCTGGGCTCGCTCGTCGAGTGCCGCCAGGTTGGCCTCGAGCGCCTCCAATGCCGGTGCCGGCCTCTCGGCCTCGGTGCCGCCGAAGGAGGGCGCGATGCGGTTCACCACCAGCGCGGCGACGGCGACGTCCCGCTCGGCCAGCTTCTCGGCGAAGAAGCCGGCCTCGGTGATGGCGTCGGGCCGGCCCGAGGTGACCAGGACATAGGCCGTGGCCGGGTCTGCCAGCAGCTCGTGCACCGCGCTGGCCCGGCTGCGGAACCCGTCCTCCATGCCCTCGAAGGCCTGGAAGAAGCCGACCGCGTCCTGCACGATCTCGGCGCCGGCCACCTTGGAGATCGTGCGCAGCAGCGCCTGGGTCGCCACGCCGACCGCTCGCAGCGACATGCGCGTCGGCACCAGGAGCGCCCGGAAGAGGCGGTTCTCGAGGAAGCGGGTCAAGCGGCGCGGCGCGTCGAGCAGGTCGAGCGCGTTGCGCGTCGGCGGTGTGTCGACCACCACGATGTCGAACTCCTCGGAGTCGACCAGTTCGTAGAGCTTCTCCATGGCCATGTACTCCTGGGTGCCCGAGAGCGCGCCGGCGAGATTCTGGTAGAGCCGGTTGCCCAGTATCGATTCAGCCTGCTCCGGCGTGCGCGCATAGCGCTCCACCAGGTCGTCGAACGTGCCCTTGGAGTCGAGCATCAACGCGTACAGATGGCCGGGCCAGTCACCCTGGACTTCGGAGGGCGTGTTGGGCAGCGATTCCACGCCCAGCGCATCCGCCAGCCGCCGCGCCGGGTCGACGGTAACGACGCAGGAGCGCCGGCCGGCCCGGGCCGCCGCCAGGGCGACGGTGGCCGACACGGTGGTCTTGCCGACTCCACCGGATCCGCAGCAGACCACCACTGATCGTTCGGTCACGAGCTCGGGCAGGGTCGTCACCGGCCGCCCCGCTTTGTGTGCGGTCCGAGTGTCTCCGGTGGCCGGGTCGCCACCGTCCACCGGGTCGCCACCGTCCACCGGATCGCCGTCGGCCGCCATGCTCACGATGCCCCCTCCGCCACGAGCGCCGTCACGGCTTCGGCCAGCGCCGCGGCCAGGATCTCGGTCTCGCCGGGGCCGATCGTGGCCGCGTCCAGTGCCGGCACGAGCAGGTGGGGCAGGGGAAGGTCCCGCCGCAGTCGCTCGATCTGCTCGACCGAGACGGCGTGGCGGGCCAGCCGGAACGAGCGGGCCTCCTCCAGCGCCGCCAGGTGGCCCGGTGCCACGGTCAGGCCGGCCGCTGCCGCCACCTCCGCCGCCGGACGCTCGAGCCCGACCGGCTCTGGGTCGCAGGCGTTGACGATGACCGGGCCCAGCTGGACCCCCGCCTTGTCCTCCAGCGTGTAGGCGGACTCGATCGTCTCCGAGACCGGCAGCTCCTCGGGGAGGGTGACGAGGATCACCCGGCAGCGCGACGGATCGCTCAGGAGCTCGACGACGCCCTGGGCCTGTGTGCGCAGCGGCCCGCCCCTGGCGGCGCTGACCATGCCGCTGGCCGACGTCAGGAAGGTGATGGCATGGCCCGTGGCCGGGGCGTCCACCAGGATCAGGTCGGCGGCGCCGTCCCGCTCGAGCTGCTTGACCTTGCCCAGGACCAGCACGTCCCGGATGCCGGGAATTGCGGTCGAGACCACGTCGAGGATCCCCGAGCGTGCCAGCCGCTTCGACACCCGCTTCAGGCCGTGGTCCTCGAGATACTCGACCAGCGCGTCGTCCGGCGTCAGGCGCCGCGCCCGGACCGATCCCCCCCCGCCCGGCCCAGGCGGCACCAGCAGGACTTCCTCGTAGCCCAGGTCCCCGTGGCGACCGAAGGCGGCGGCAATGCCCGACTTGCCCTCGAGCTCGACGATGAGCACCGATTTGCCAGCTCCGGCGGCCATCTTGGCCATCGCCGCGCTCATGGTCGTCTTGCCCACGCCACCCTTGCCGGCGACGACGAGGACGTGGCTCTGTGCGCAGAAGGTACCCACGTCCATGTTGGGCCGAGCGTAGTGGCCGGGCTTCGCCCACAGATCGATCGTCGCTCAAAGATCCTGGTCAGACCCCTTGAAAGCGCCCACCCCGGGGCGGTAGCTTGACGCTGTCGGGGGGGATCCGATGTGCCCTATCGGGGGGTTTTGATGCACCAGGGACAAGATGTGTGGCAGTTGAAAGCGGCGTGCCGGGGACCGCAGGCAGCGGTGTTCTTCCCTCCGTCGCATGCCGAGCGCAAGGAGGAGAAGGCCTCGCGCGAGATGCGGGCCAAGACCATCTGCGACCAATGCCGCGTGCGCGGCGACTGCCTCGAGTACGCCATGAGGATCCGAGAGCCGCACGGGATCTGGGGCGGCATGAACGAGCTGGAGCGCAAGCTCATGCTCGATCGACGCGCCAGCTGAACCGCGCCGCGCTCCAGCTGCGCCACCCGTCTCCGTCGGCTCAGGCCGGGGGCGTGATCTTCAGTGCGACGTCGGCCGCCAGCACGCCCTTGCTGTCACAGACCGTCGCCGGCTTGTCGCCGTCGACGGCGCAGATGCCGGCCGTGATCTCGTTGGCCGCGGCGACGACGGCCTGCGTCAGTGGGCTGGCCGGCGTGGAGAGGTTCCCGGCGATCTGACTCTGCGTCAGTCCCGACAGCACGCCGGGTGCGAAGCTGCTTCCGTTGAGCACGAACCGGTTGGCCACGTCCGTGAGGGCGAAGGTATTCGGCGACGAGCCGTAGGCGGCAATGGCCGCGGCCTGGCGGGCGTCGGGGGCCTGCAGCCGCAGATAGCGCCCACCGGTCGGGTTCAGCGAGCTGTAGCGCTCGACGGACTCCAAAATCAGGTACTTGCTCGTGTAGGAGGCGTTCCAGAACGTGAACGTCGACAGGTTGGCAAAGGCGGTCGTGCCGCTCGACTGCATGAGCCCGAGTTGGTCGAAGGTGCCGAAGCGCGAGAGCGCCATGATCAGCGGCCAACGCTCGACCGCGGCGTAGGGCGCGAACTCGGCCCCGTAGAAGAACACCACCGGTTGTGGTGCGCCCCCGTCGGCTGCGGCCTCCCACCGCGGAGTGCTGCCGTTGCCGGTCGGCTGCAGCGGCTGCACCGGGTTGTCCGGGGAGCTCACCCCGACGGCGTCATAGACGGAGGCCGGGACCGACGTGATCGTCGAGAGGAGCGACGATGGCGCGGGGTTGAAGGTCTCCACCGTCGACGTGGAGCTCGGCCCCGCGTTGTCGCGCACCAGGATGAGCGCGCCGAGCAGGCAGATGGCCACGATGATCAGCCCGAGAGCGAGGTAGCGCCGCGGGATGTGACGCAGGGCGGGCGCCGACGCGGGCTCGGAGGCGGGCTGGCTCATGGACCGGGTCAGGTTAGCCAAGTGCTGCCCCCGTTCCGGGGGCGCCGCCTCCTGCTGCCGGTACCCTGACCGGCGTGCCTCCATCTGCTCCCCCTCCCCCGGCCATGCCGGACGCGTCCGGGCCGGCACCCGTGGAGATCCGGCCGGCCGCCACTGTCATGTTGGTGCGCGACGCACCCGAGCCGGCGGGCGGAACCACCCTCGAGGTGCTGATGGTCCGGCGCAACCTCCGCTCGGACTTCGTTGGCGGGGCCTACGTGTTCCCCGGGGGTGCCGTCGATCCTCTCGACGGTGGCGCCGAGGCGGAGGCCATCTGCGCCGGGAGGACCGACGCCGGGGCCAGCGCGCTGCTGGGCTTCGAGTCGGGCGGCCTCGCCTACTGGGTCGCTGTCGTCCGCGAGACCTTCGAGGAGGCGGGCCTCCTGCTGGCCCGGCGCGAGAAGGGCCCCGACCTCCTGGCCGGCAGCCCGGAGGAAGAGGCGCGCTTCGCTGCCGAACGCGTCGCCGTCAACAAGGGCACGCGCCGCTTTCTCGACCTCTGCCGAGACGAGGACCTCCGTCTCTCGGTCGGCGACATCCACTACTTCGCCCACTGGATCACGCCGCGTGGCGCACCGCGCCGTTACGACACGCGCTTCTTCGTAGCGGCGGCGCCCCCGGGCCAGATCGCTGCCCATGACGCCGGGGAGACCATCGACGAGGTCTGGATCTCGCCCGATGACGCACTGGCCCGCCACCGCGCCGGCGAGATCGAAATCATCTTCCCGACGATCCGCAACCTCCAGGTGATCGGGCGGTTCGCCACCAGCGCCGCGTTGCTGGCGGCGGCGGAGGAGGCGTCGAGCGCGGTCCCGGCCATTGAGCCGCGGGTCGTGCCCGACGGCAACGGTATGCGCATCGTGCTGCCCGGTGATCCCGGCTACGAACGCGGTGCGGTGCCCGATCCCGACGATGGCGGCGCGCGCGGCGATTTCAACGACGCGGTGCGCGAGGTCTCCATGCGCGCCAACGAGGAGGGTCCCGACGCCGCGCCCGGCCCACGACCGTCGGGAACGTCACCGGGCGCGTCATGATCCCGGCGGTGCCGGACTTCGGCATCGGCCCCGCCCCCGAGCAGGGGCGCCTGGACGAGGTGGTGCCCGGCGTGCGCCGCCTCACGGCCCCCAATCCCGGGCTCATGACCGGTCCGGGGACCAACACCTATCTGGTCGGCGGCACGGGTCGGCACGGTGACGCAGGGCCGGTCGTCGTCGACCCCGGCCCGGCCGATCCGGCCCACACAGCGGCCATCGTTGCCGCCGCCGACCGGTTGGGGCCGATCCGCACCATTGTCGTGACCCACACCCACGTCGACCATGCGCCGGGAGCGGCTGCGCTGGCCGAGGCGACCGGCGCCCGTGTCGTCGGCTACGGGCCCGCCGAAGGATTCGAACCCGACGAGCGCGTCGGCGAGGGATGGGTGCTGGCCTGCCCCGGTGGGAACGGTGCGTCCGGATTGACGCTGCGGGCACTGCACACGCCGGGCCATGCCTCGGATCATCTGTGCTGGCTGGTCGAGGAGCGCGCGCTCTTGCTGACCGGGGACCATGTGATGCACGGCTCGACCGTGGTCATCCGCCCGCCCGACGGCGACCTGCACCTGTACCTGGCCAGCTTGGCCCGCGTGCGTGACGAGCGGCCTCCCATCCGCTTGCTCGCGCCCGGGCACGGACGGCTCATGGATCACGTGCCCGGCGTGATCGACGCCCTGGTGGCCCACCGCCTCGGGCGCCACGAGACGATCGCCGCCGCCCTGGCCGATCGGGGCGAGGGGACGGTCGACGCCCTGCTGCCCGACGTCTACGGCGACGTGACCGACAAGCAGCTCCCGGTCGCCCGCTTCTCCCTGTGGGCACACCTCCGGGCCATGGCCCAGGAGGGCCGGGCGGTGGCGGCCGACGCCGCCACGGGCGGTGACACCATCGAGACGCGCTGGTCCGCCGCCTGAGCGTGGGCCCGGGCCGGGTCAGCCCGGGCCGACGTCCACCTGGGCCACCGCGGCCTCGACGCGCTCCATCATCCGAGCCGAGCAGCCCTGGACATCGACGGTCGGCGCCACCTCCTCGGCGATCACCCGCGCCATCTCCTTGAACACGGCCCCGAGCTCGCTGTCGTCGCCGGACGTGGCCACGGGCATCCCGGCGTCCCCGCCGGCGGCGAGGTCCGGGTGCAGGGGGATGGAGCCCAGCAGTGGCACCCCCAGCCCCTGGGCCAGGCGGGCGCCACCACCGGACCCGAAGAGCGCGTAGGTGGTGCCGTGCTCGCAGGTGAAGTCGCTCATGTTCTCGATGACCCCGGCCACCCGCAGGTAGCCCCGGCGCGCCATGTCGGCGGCCCGGGCCGCCACCTTCTGCGCCGCCATCGGCGGTGTCGTGACCACGAGCATCTCGGTACGGGGCAACAGACGGGCCAGTCCCATCTGAACGTCTCCGGTCCCTGGCGGCAGGTCGATGAGGAGGTAGTCCAGATCGCCCCAGTGGGCGTCCTGCAGGAACTGCTGCACGGCCCGGGTCAGGACGAGCCCGCGCCACATGATCGCCTGCTCCTCATCGGCGAGGAACCCCATCGACAGCACCCGCACCGTGCCAGACCCGACCGAGCGCTCGAGCGGGACCATCTTCCCTGCGCGCGCCTCGACGTCACCCTCCATGCCCAGCAGGCGGGGGACGGAGAAGCCCCAGATGTCGGCATCGAGGACCCCGACGGTCAGACCCCGGGAGGCCAGGGCCACAGCCAGGTTGACCGTGACCGAGGACTTGCCGACGCCGCCCTTGCCCGAGGCGATGGCCAGGACCCGGGTCGAGGGGGCGATCGCCGTCTCCGGCGCGTCCTCACGTGCCTTCCAGCGCGCCCGCGCCATGACGGCCGCCCGCTCCTCGGCGTCCATGGTCGCCACCTGGACGTCGACCGAACGCACCCAGTCGAGCGACCGCACGTGGTTGACCACGTCCTGCTCGATCTGCCCGCGCAGCGGGCAGGAGGCGATCGTCAGGGCCACGTCGACGATGACGTCCCCACCCTTGACGCTGACGCCCCGGACCATGCCCAGATCGACGATGGTGTCGCCGAGTTCGGGGTCGACGACCGCCCGCAGGCGGTCGCGGACCTCCTCCACGCGGGCCTCCCCCGCCGTGCCCGCTGGGGGCGGGGTCGACGAGGCGGGAGGTGTCATGAGGGAATTGTACCTGCGTGGAGGGGAATTCCGGCCTTTGCCTCCAGGGGTGCTGGGCGGCCTCGGGCGCCGGTAACATGGGTCCGTTCGTGGCGCACCGTGCGCCTCGGATTATCGGTCGCCAGGCGTAGGGCGCAACGAGGAGGATCCAGTGACGACGATGTCCACTTCCGTCAACATCGGGAAGAAGCCGGCACCGGTGACGCTCAGCGACGGCGCCGCGGCCAAGGTCGCCGAGTTGCTGGCCCAGGAAGAGGGCGAGGAGCTCGCGCTTCGGGTCGCCGTCAAGCCCGGTGGCTGCTCGGGCTACAGCTACGAAATGTTCTTCGACACCGAGGTCATGGCCGACGACGTCGTGCGCGAGTTCGGCGCCGTCCGCGTCGTGGTGGACTCGGCCTCGGCCGAGCTGCTGACCGGGTCGACCCTCGAGTACAGCGACGGTCTGCAGGGTGCCGGCTTCAACATCATCAACCCCAACGCCACCCGCACCTGCGGCTGCGGCTCCTCCTTCAGCTGAGTCCTCGGTCTCCCGCCCCCTGAGCGGAACCGGCATCACACCCGAGCAGTCCCGGCGCGCCCCCGCGCCTGCTCGCACGCAGGTGGCGTTCGTCCTCAACGGGAACCCCGTGGCCGTCGATGACGGGATCAACCTGCTGGACGCCCTGCGCGACGAGCTCGGCTGCCGGTCCGTCAAGGACGGGTGCAGCCCCCAGGGTCAGTGCGGGTGCTGCACGGTCTGGGTCGACGGGGCGCCCCGCGTCGCCTGCGTCACGCCCGTGCGCCGGATCGCGGGCCGCCAGGTGACGACCCTCGAGGGAGCGCCCGAGGAACTGTGCCAGCGCTGGGCCGCCGCCTTCGTCCAGCACGGCGCCAGCCAGTGCGGATTCTGCACGCCCGGCATCGTCCTGCGGCTGGCCGCGCTCGAGGCGACCACGGGCGCCTCGACGGTGCGGCGCGACATCGAGGCGGCCCTGCGGGCGCATCTGTGCCGCTGCACGGGCTGGCAGTCCATTGTGGAGGCAGCCGGCAGCGCACTGGGGGTCGAGGGTGCGGCGCCGCTGTCCCCGGACGATCAGCGCCACCCGGTCCTGGCCGGCTGGCGCGCCCAGGTCGAGGGCCCGGCGTTCCAGAATTCGGGACGCGACGTGGTGCTCGGGGCCGGCGGCTTTGCCGACGACACGGCCCCGCCTGACGCCCTGGTGCAACTGGGCGCTGATGGAGCCCTCGCTGCGAGCCTCCGCGCCGCCCGCGCCGGGCGCGGTCGCGTGCAGGGTCGTAACAGCACGGTGCCGCTGTCCCACCCCCTCGAGTTGCCCGAGGGCGACTGGGCGCTGACGCTGCAGACGTCGTGGGTGGAGCCCGCCTACGTCGAGCCGGACGCCAGCTGGGCCCGCCCGGGCCACCCGCCGGCCTCCCCGCTGGCCAACGGAGGTGCTTTTGGTGGCAAGCGCCGCAGCCCGGTTCCGGGCGTCGCGATGTCGCTGGCCGACACCACCGGCGACACGGTGCGACTGTTGTGGCGCCGCGAAGACGTCGTGCGGCTCGGGCCCAAGCGCCCCCCGTTGGCCGTGGCGTTGCGCGCGGACGGGAGCGGCGTCGTGCGCGTCGGTCGCACGGCGGGGTCGGCCGATCTGGCCCCGCTCGAGGCCCGCCTGGCCGCAACCAGTCCCGCCGTGGCGGTCGAGCTGGTCGACGTGCCGGGACCACCCGTCTCGCCCGACCTGCGCGGTGCCGGGTGGGCCGAGGTGCTGGCGGCACGCACAGCGCTCGGTGCCCAGAGCACGGAGGCTGGCGTCGGCGAGGTGCACGTTGCGGTGCCCGGGGCCGGAAGTGCCCGCGTCGCACTCCGTGTCGACGACGGGACCAGGGGCTTTGTCGAGGTCGACGTGTGGGCCGGCGCCGTCCTCTGTCCGGTGACTCTGCGTTCCTATGCCCTCGGCGCGGTGCACCGGGCGCTCGGCATGGTCTGGAGCGAGGGCATCGCCGTCGACGAGGCCGGCGTGCCCGTCGACCTGACCATCCGGTCCTTCGGCATCCTGTCGGCCCGTGACATGCCGGACGTGACGATCAGGCTCCACGAGGAGGACGGGTGGCCGGCGAACGGGTCGGATGCCGTGTTCGTCGCCACCCTGGCGGCAGCCTGGATCGCCGAAGGGCTGCCCGGGCGCTGGCCGACACGCCGCGACGCCGTGCGGGCCCCGCGGGTCTGACGTGGCAGCATTCCGGAGCCGAGAGGAGCGCGCATGAGTTCTGCGGTTGGTCCCTATTCCCCTGTTCGCCGTGTCGGCGACTGGGTCATCACCTCGGGTCAGGTCGGTTTGGCCCCCGACAGCACGGGCACGGCGCGTCTGGTCGAGGGCGGGACGGTGGCCGAGCTCCGCCAGGTCCTGCAGAACGTGGCCGAGGTGCTCGCCGTCGAGGGGGCCACCCTGGCCGACGTGGTCAAGACGACGGTCTTCCTGCTCGACATGGCCGAGTTCGCCGCCGTGAACGAGGTGTGGGTCGAGTACTTCACGGACAACCGGCCGACACGCTCCGCCGTCGCCGTGGCGGCGCTCCCGATCGGCGCCCGGATTGAGGTCGAAGCCTGGGCTTACGCGCCGGTCGTGGTCTGAGCCGCGGGCGAGGTGGACGGCGACGACGCCTGCGCTGCCGCCGCCCCGTTGCGCTGGGCCACTCCCGGGTGCCAAGCCACCTGCCCGAAGCGGTAGCCGACCGAGCGGACCGTCTGAATCAGGTGCGCGTGCTCCTCGCCGAGCTTGGCCCGCAGGCGCCGGATGTGCACGTCGACCGTGCGCGCCCCGCCGTAGTACTCGTAGCCCCAGACGCGGCTGAGCAGGGTCTCCCGGGTGAACACCTTTGCCGGGTGCCCGGCCAGGAAGCGGAGGAGCTCGTACTCCATGTAGGTCAGGTCCAGCACGCGACCCGACACGGCGGCCTGGTACGTCTCGAGGTTCAACATGAGCGGCCCGTACTCAATGATGTCGGGCCGCATGCTCTGTCCGGTCCGCCAGAAGAGGTGCTGCACGCGCGCCACCAGCTCCTCGGGCCGGGCGGGCAGCACGCAGAAGTCGTCGTAGAGGTCGTCGCGGAGCAACAGCTCACCGACCTGCTCCGTGCCGATGGCGAGGAGCAGGGGCGTCATCGGCACCTCGCGCAGGCGGAGGTGGCGGCAGAACGCGATGACCGCCGACATGTCGTCCCCGGCGACGACCAGCGCCCCCGAGTACCCCGTGATGCGGCCGTCGGGGCCCGAGGCCGCCACGTCGTCGGGCGCCGCCACGCTCTGGTGTCCCAGGCCAGCGTTCTGCAGGGCGAGGGTCACCTCGGCGGGCAGGTCGGCGGGAAAGCAGAGGAGAGGGTCCATCGGTCCGTCCGGCTCAGAGCAGGGGTAGGTAGCGGTCCAGCTCGAACTGGGTCACCTGGGCCTGGTAGGCGTCCCATTCTTCGCGCTTGTTGCGGATGAACCATTCGAAGACGTGGTCCCCGAGCGTCTCGGCCAGCAACTCGGATCCCTCCATTTCGTTGACGGCATCGTGCAGGCTCGATGGCAGCTGGTCGATCCCCTTCTTCGCCAGCTCCTTGGGTGTCAGTGTGAACAGGTTGTCGTCCGCCTCGGGCGGCAACGGGTAGTCCTCGGTGAGGCCGCGCAAGCCGGCGGCGAGAATCACCGCGAACGTCAGGTAGGGGTTGCAGGCGCTGTCGGGCGCCCGGTACTCGAGCCGCGTCGACTCGGACTTGCCCATCTTCACGACGGGCACCCGCACCAGGGCGGACCGGTTGTTGCGGGCCCAGCTGACGTGGACCGGTGCCTCGTAGCCGCCGATGAGCCGCTTGTAGGAGTTGACCCACTGGTTGGACACGGCTGTGATCTCGCGGGCGTGGTGCAGCAGTCCGGCGATGAAACGGCGCGCCACGTCGGAGAGCCCGTACCGGTCGTTCTCGTCGACGAACGCGTTGCGCTCGCCCTCCCACAGCGAAATGTGGGTGTGCATCCCCGAGCCCTGCACGCCGGCCAGGGGCTTGGGCATGAACGAGGCGAAGACGCCCTCCTGCCGGGCCATCTCCTTGATCACCATGCGCGTGGTCATGACGGTGTCGGCCATGGTGAGCGCGTCGGTGTAGCGCAGGTCGATCTCATGCTGGCTGTGGGCGTCTTCGTGCTGGGTGTGTTCCACCGGGATGCCCATCTCCTCGAGCATGAGCACGGAGCGCCGGCGCAGGTCGCTCGTCAGGTCGGCCACCGATAGGTCGAAATAGGAGCCGGAGTCGAGCGTCACCGGGCCCCCCTCCGGGTCGGCGTCGGCGAAGTAGAAGAATTCGACCTCGGGTGACGCGAAGAACGTGAACCCGGCGGCACGGGCCCGCTCGAGCGTGCGGCGCAAGGCGTGCCGGGGGTCCCCCTCGAACGGCGTGCCGTTGAGGTTGGCGATGTCGCAGAAGACGCGGGCCACCTGTGCATCGTCGTGGTGCCAGGGCAGGAGCTGGAAGGTCTTGGGGTCGGGCCGGGCCAGGACGTCGGCTTCCTGGACCCGGCTGAACCCGTCGATGGCCGAGCCGTCGAAGGTCATGCCCTCGTCGAGCGCGTTCTCCAATTCGGCCGAGGTGATGTTGAACCCCTTGGGGGTCCCCAGGACGTCGGTGAACCACAGCTGGACGAAGCGGATACCCCGCTCCTCGACGGTCCGGAGCACGTAATCCCGCTGGCTTTGCACCGCACAAGCTTCGCATGCCCGGAACCCCTGCTCTTCCAGGACCCGTGGCGGGCCGCGCCCACCGGGCCCGGTGGGGCCCACCGGTAATCTGGGTCGATGCCGCAGCTGCGCCTCGCCGCCGCACAGCTCAATACCGTCGTGGGCGACCTGTCGGGCAACGTGGCGAAGGTGCTCGCTGCGCTGGCGGCGGCCGAGGCGGCTGAGGCGGACATCTGCGTCGTGCCCGAGCTGGCCATCCCCGGGTACCCGCCCGAGGACCTCCTCCTCAAGCCGGGGTTCGTGGCGGACAACGTCACGGCACTCGAGAAGGTCGCCGCTGCCACCGGTCACTGCGCCGTCGTCGTCGGGTTCGTCGGTGCTGCACCGGGCGGGGTCGGCCTGGCCAATGCAGCTGCGGTCTGTGCGGGTGGACGCGTCGTCGGCATCTACCGCAAGCGTTTCCTGCCCAACTACGGCGTGTTCGACGAGCAGCGCTGGTTCGTTCCGAGTGACGAGCCGCCGGCGCTCTTCGGTGTGGCCGGAGCCTGGGTCGGCGTCTCAATCTGCGAGGACGTCTGGTTCGACGACGGCCCCGTGGCGCAGGCCGGGCGTGCCGGCGCCGATGTCGTGGTCAACCTCAACTCCTCGCCCTACAACCGGGGCCGTCGGGCAGAGCGACTGGGCATGTTGTCGGGGCGGGTGGCCGAAGCCGGCTGCGCCATCGCCTATGTCAACCAGGTGGGAGGCCAGGACGAACTCGTCTTCGATGGCGATTCCCTCATTGTGGCGGCCGACGGGACCCTGCTCGGATCGGGCGCCCAGTTCGCCGAGGACCTCGTCGTGGTCGACCTGCCGATCGGCTCCCATCCGCCGCGTGCCGTATCCGGGCTCCTGCCGCGCATCCCCGTGACCGAGCCGCGCCGGAGCGACCGCGCGCCGTTTCCCGTGGCGGCTCCCCGTCCCGTCCTGAGTGATCACGCCGAGGTGTACGCCGCCCTCGTGCTCGGTACCCGCGACTATCTCGGCAAGAACGGTTTCTCCGAAGCCGTGATCGGCCTGTCGGGTGGGATCGACTCGTCGCTGGTGGCCGCCATCGCCGTGGACGCGCTCGGCGCCGGGCGGGTCCACGGCATCTCCATGCCGTCGCGCTACTCGAGCGAAGGCTCCCGCGACGATGCCGGCGCGCTGGCGGAGCGGCTCGGCATCGACCTCAAGACGGTGGCTATCGAGGAGGCCCACGTCGCGTTCTCGTCGATGCTGACGCCGCTGCTCGGGCGGGAGCCGTTCGGGCTGACCGACGAGAACCTGCAGTCACGCCTGCGGGGCGTGCTGTTGATGGCGGTCTCCAATGCCAAGGGATGGATCGTGCTCACCACGGGGAACAAGAGCGAGATGGCCACCGGGTATTCCACGCTCTACGGCGACTCGGCCGGGGGCTTCGCCGTGATCAAGGACGTGCCCAAGACGCTCGTCTACGAGCTGTGCCGCTACCGCAATACCCAGGCGGTGCTCGAAGGCTTGCCGGGCCCCATTCCCGACAGCGTCCTCGACAAGCCGCCTTCGGCGGAGCTGCGGCCGGATCAGCGCGACGACCAGTCCCTTCCCCCCTACGAAGAGCTCGACCCGGTACTGCAGGGATACGTCGAGGGAGACCGCACCGCGGCGGAGCTCGTGGCGCAGGGCTTCGCCCCCGCCGTGGTCGACCAGGTCGTCCGGCTGGTCGACGGGGCGGAGTACAAGCGCCGGCAGATGCCGCCAGGCGTGCGTATCACGACCAAGGCCTTCGGCAAGGATCGCCGCATGCCCATCACCAACCGCTACCGCTCCTCGGCGCTCGAGGAGCTGGAGGAGTCCGGTGGGGTCTGAGGTGGACGCCGGCCCGAGGGCCTGGCGCGGGATCGACGACCTGGCCGGACTGGTCGGCGCCTATTGCTGGGTCGAGAACCGCATCTTCGAGGTCAGCGGGGCCTGGGCGACCGACGGCGGCCATCACCACGAGGGCGGCCTGGCACCCGCACTGCGGGTCTGGTGCGCCGGCGTGTCACGGCGCCACGGCCTGCTGGCGGCGCGTTGGGCCGAGCGGCTCCCCGTGCGGGCGGGCGTTGACAGGGCGGCTCTGATGAGGGCGCCGGCCGGCCCTCTGGCCGGGGCTCTGGGCACCATGGCGGCCACCCCGGACCCCCGGGTGGGAGTGGAGACGCTGGTGCAGTCGGTCTTCCCCCGGCTACGGGCCGTCTACGGCCTGCACCGGCGCACATCGTCCCCGGTCACCGAGGGCTCCGTCCTGGAGGTCCTGGCGGCGGCCCACCAGAACCTAACGGCCGAGATCAGCAGCGGTCGCGGCCTGCTGCAGGAGAGCCCCGAGGCCTTGACGAGGGACGCCGCGCTGGGCCCCGATGTCGAACGGGCGTTTGCCGAGACCAGTGTTTTCCCTGCTGTACCCGCATCTTGACAGCACCATTACACTATCCAAGCAGCCCACGTACACCCAAAACGGTCGTCGGTTGCGTTTTCATCGAGCGCGACAGCCCGGCCAGGTTCCCCTGCCGTGGTCATGGGACGGAAGGTTTGGCGAAGATTTTGGCCAAGGAACGAATTGAGCGCGACGACGAGGATCTCGTCCGGCTCTACCTCACAGACATCGGTCAGTACCCACTCTTGACCAAGGACGACGAGGTCCGGCTGGCCCAGGCGATTGAGGCCGGGCGCGACGCCGAGGCCGACGTGGCCAAGGCGCCAAAGGGCCTGACCACCGCAAAGAAGCGTGAGCTGCGTCGAGCCGTCATGGAGGGCGAGCAGGCCCAGCAGACCTTCGTGCAGTCCAACTTGCGCCTGGTCGTTTCGATCGCCAAGAAGTACCAGGCGTCCGGACTTCCCCTCCTGGACCTCATCCAGGAGGGCAACCTCGGCCTGATGCATGCCGTCGAGAAGTTCGACTGGCGCAAGGGCTTCAAGTTCTCCACGTACGCCACCTGGTGGATCCGTCAGGCCATCACCCGCGGCATCGCCAACACTGGCCGGACGATCCGTCTGCCCGTGCACGCCGGCGACACGCTCGCCCGCGTGCAAAAGGCCCAGGCCCGCCTGGAGCTGAAGCTGGGCCGCCCGGCCACGCTGGCCGAGCTCGGTATCGAGGTCGAGATGCCCGAGGACAAGCTCGTCGAGGCACTGCGCTTCCGGGCGGAGCCGCTCTCGCTGTCCGAGCCCTTGCGTGAGGACGGCGACGCCGAATTGGGCGACGTGGTCGAGGACCGCTCCGCCGAGTCGCCCTTCGAGGTCGCGGCGGTGTCACTACTGCCCGACGAGATCGGCCGGCTCCTCTCCCCGCTCGACGAGCGTGAGCGTGAGATCCTGCGCCTGCGTTTCGGGCTGGACCGGGGCGAGCCCCGGACCCTCGAAGAGGTCGGCGAGCACTTCAACCTCACCCGGGAACGCATCCGCCAGATTGAGGCGAGGGCGATGTCGAAGCTGCGCCACCCGTCCTCGGACACCGGTGCCCGCGACCTGCTGACGGTCTAGTTCCAGCGGCCTAGGCTGTCCGCCATGAAGAAGCTGATCATTCTCGCCGTGCTCATCGCCATCGGTGTCGTCGCCGCTCGCCGCCTGCGCGAGGCCTAGACAACCCAGACGCGCTCCTACACGGCGTGCCCGGCCAGCCTGGCCGCGGCATGTCGGCCCCTTTGGCCGCGCCGCCACAAGATGAGTGCCGCACCGGCCACCGCCAGGCTCGTGGTCACCACGGGCGTGGTGCGCCCGACGCGGTCGCGCAGGCGGATCGGCTTGATGAAGTTCCGCACCTCCCAGCCGCGTTCGCGCGCCACCTTGGCCAGCGCCCGGTCAGGGTTCACCGCCACCGGTCGTCCGACCGCCTCGAGCATCGGGAGATCGGTGCCCGAGTCCGAATAGGCGCTGCTGGCCGCCAGGTCGAGCCCGGTGCGCTGCGCCAGCTCGCGCATGGCGGTCGCCTTGGACTCGCCGTAGGCGTAGAACGCCATGCGGCCCGTGTAGCACCCCTGCTCGTCGACCTCGCCCCGCGAGCAGATGGCCCCGTCCACCCCGAGCAGGTCGGCCAGGGGCAGCACGATCTCCTCGGGTGAGGCCGAAACCAGGTAGACGCGATGGCCTGCGGCGCGGTGCAGCTCCATGAGCTCGAGCGCTTCGGCATACATGATCGGCTCCATGGTCTGGAGCATCGTCTCGCGCACGATCTGACGGACCTGGGCCCGGTCCCATCCCTTGGTCAGCGCCAGCATCGACTCGCGTACCCGGACGAGGCGCTCCTCGTCGGCGCCGAAGTAGAGGTAGATCAGCTGGGACATGGCGGCCCGCGCCACCATCCGCCGGTTGATGAGACCGCCTTTGAGGAAGGGCCGCCCGAACGCGGCGATGGACGCGCGGTCGATCACCGTCTTGTCGAGATCGAAGAAAGCCGCTTCCATACTCTTAATGCTACGGGTGACCAGGCCCCCGGCTTGAGTCACCGTGACATTTCAACGGCGGCTGCGTGAACGTTTGGTGCCCGTGAACAGGGATGTCGCGGGGGTTGCCGCCTGGTTGCGGCTACGCCGTCTGCTCGGCGATGAATAGGGCGTGCACGGCGTCCTCGGCGTCCGCCGTCACCAGGACGAGCACCTCGTCGCCGGACTGCAGTGTGGTGTCACCCCGGGGGACGACCAGGCGGTCGGCCCGCACGACGGCGACCACGACCGCGTCGCGCGGGAAGGCGAGGTCGGCGATGGCCGTGTCGTTGGCCGGCGAGTCCTCGGCCAGCGTGATCTCCACCAGGTGGGCCACGCCGCCCTTGAACTGCAGCAGTCGCACCAGCGAGCCGACGGAGACTGCCTCTTCGACGAGGGCGGTCAGCAGCTGGGGCGTCGACACCGAGACGTCCACGCCCCAGCTCTCGTTGAAGAGCCACTGGTTCTTCGGATGGTTGACCCGGGCCACGACGCGGGGCACAGCGAACTCCTGCTTGGCCAGCAGCGAGATGACGAGGTTGTCCTCGTCATCGCCGGTCGCGGCCACCACGACGTCGACGGTTGCGAGCCCGGCCCGGTCCAGGGAGGAGACCTCACAGGCGTCGGCGGCCACCCAGGTGATGTCGAGCGTCGGGCGCAGGCGCTCAACCAGTTCGGGGTCCTGCTCGAAGAGGAGCACCTCGTGGCCGTTGGCGTGCAGGTCGGACGCGATGGCGGTGCCGACGCTCCCTGCTCCGGCGATGGCGACCTTCACTGCCCACCGTTCCCGAGGGTGCCTTCGGTGCGGGCCAACATGTCGTCGAACTCGCGCAACGCGTCGTCGAGGACGGCGATGTGCAGAACGTCGCCCTCTTGCCCCACCAGATCCCGAGCATCGAGCCGGGGCACCCCCGAACGAGTCACCGAGACCAGGCTGAGACGCCCTGGCTGCTCCATCTCTCCGAGAGGCCGGCCGGCCCAGTTCTCCGGCAGCGAGCGATCCACCAGGGTCAGGCGCCCCGTGGCGTCGGACCAGTCGCCGACGTCCTCGTCGGGCAGCAGGCGTCGGCGGACCTGGTCGATCGTCCACGTCACGGTGGCCACGGTCGGGATGCCCAGGCGCTGATAGATCTCGGCCCGGCGGGGGTCGTAAATGCGGGCCACCACGTTCGGGATCTTGTAGTTCTCACGGGCGATCCGCACCGTGAGGATGTTGGTGTTGTCGCCGCTGGTCACAGCGGCCAGGGCATCCGCCTCGAGCGCACCCGCCTTCTCGAGGTCGTCACGGTCGAAGCCCGAGCCCACGATGCAGGGCCCGTCCCATTCCTTGAGGCGGCGGAAGGCCTTGGCGGACTTGTCCAGGATGGCGACTGAATGGCCCTCGGCGCTGAGGGAGATGGCCAGGCCCGAGCCCACGCGGCCACAGCCGACGACGATGACGTGCACGCCACAGTGCAACACGCCGCGTCCTTCGGTGCAAAAGGCTGATTCTCCGCTGAGCCGATTGCTTCTACTGTGTGGCCGTGGCGACCCCCACTGCGGCGACCCGTGACCAGGCACCGCCGCCCCCGGGCCCGCTGCCCAGCGCTGCGGCGGAATACATCCCCGAGACCCGTCGATACCGCCTGAAGAACAAGCTGCTCGGGCCGCCCCTCGTCACCGAGCAGCTGGCCACAGAGCGTCTCAGCAAGACCGTCGCCCTCGGCGTCCTGTCTCCCGACTGCATCTCCTCCTCGGCCTACGGCACCGAGGAGATGCTGACCCAGCTCGTGCCCTTCGTCGGCCTGGCCGCGTTCACCCTCGTCGTCCCGATCACCCTGGCCATCATCGGCGTCCTCTTCTTCGTCACCCTCTCGTATCTGGAGGTCATTCAGCTCTACACGAAGGCGGGCGGCTCCTATGTGGTGGCCCGCGACAATTTCGGTCCGAAGATCGCACAGATCGCGGCCGTGGCCCTGCTCATCGACTACACGGTCACGGTCGCCGTGCAGACCTCTGCGGGCACCGCCGCGCTGACTAGCGCAGTGCCCGCCCTGCGCGGGACGACCTCCACGGTCGCCATCACCGTGGCGGTGGTGCTGCTGCTGCTCTACGGCAACCTCCGCGGCATTCGCGAAGCCGGGAGCTACTTCGCCATCCCCACCTACTTCTTCATCTTCAGCATCGTCGCGGTGATCGTCGTCGGCGTCGTGCGGGAGGTCCTGGGCACGCTGCACCAGATCCCGCTGCCGCCCGCAGATCAGGTCTACGGCGGGAAAATCGGCACGCCGGGGGACGGCTGGCTCATGGGCCTCGCCTTCATCTCGTTGCTGCGCTCCTTCGCCAACGGCGGTTCGTCGCTCACCGGGCTCGAGGCCATCTCCAACGGCGTAAGCAGCTTCCAGAAGCCGGAGGCGAAGAACGCTCGCCAGACGCTCGTCATCATGAGCACGACGCTGGGCACCCTGGTCCTGGGTGTCACGCTGCTGGCCAAATGGACCCATGCCGTGCCGTACGCCGGCGGTTCGCCGACGGTGATCTCCCAGGAGGTCAGGGCGGTCTTCGGCACCAGCCCGGCCGGGCACCTCGCCTTCTACATCGTGCAGTTGGCGACCATGCTCATCCTCTACACAGGAGGGAACACCAGCTTCAACGGGTTCCCGTACTTGGCCAGCTTCGTGGCGGGGGACCGCTTCCTGCCGCGCCAGCTGACCAGGCGTGGCCATCGGCTGGCCTTCTCCAACGGCATTCTGGTGCTGGCCGGCGTCGCCCTCGCCCTCGTGCTCGTCTACAAGGCACAGGTCAACGATCTGGTGTCCCTCTACGCCATCGGCGTGTTCACGGGCTTCTTCATGGCCGGGTCCGGCATGGTCAAGCACCACCTGACGGCGAAGTCCGGGCACTGGAAGCGCAGCATTGTCGTGAACGGCTTCGCCGCCTTCCTGTCGTTCACCGTCGTGCTGATCTTCGCCGTGGCGAAGTTCAAGGAGGGTGCCTGGCTCATTTTCGTCGTGGGCCCCCTGCTCTACATCGGGCTGATCCGTCTTCATCGGCAGTACGTGACGGAGGCCGAGATGCTCGAGACGGGGGTCGCAGAGGCTTCTGAAGTGCCCGTCCTGCGCCACCACGTCGTCGTGGTGTTCGTCGACCGCCTCGACGTGGCGGTCGTGCGGGCCCTGCAGTACGCCCGCACCCTGTCGCCCGACGACATCCGGGCGGTCCACTTCGATATCGACACCAAGGTGGCGCGCGAGCTCGAGGCCGAGTGGGGCCGGTTCGGCCTGGGCCGGCTGCCGCTCGACATCATCGAGGTCCCGGACCGCCGCCTGGGGCGGGCGGCCATTGAGCTGGTGGCCGACGCCACCCTCGACGGCGACACCGAGTGCACCGTCCTGCTGCCGCGCCGGAGCTACCGCCGGGTCTGGCAGCGCTTCCTGCACGACCGCACCGCGGACAGGATCGCCGCCGTGCTCGGCCAGGTGCCGCACGTGAGCGCCACCATCGTCCCCTTCGCGGTGGCGGCCCCGTTCGGCGACCGGGTGCGCTCCTACGGCCGCTCGGTCCAGCGGGCGCGGCTCGACATCACCGCCGCGGCTGATTCCGGGCCGGTGGACGCCGAGGCCCGGAGCGGTGTGGACCGCATGGGGCGCCGGGACGGCCCCAGGCGCCCGGCGACCGTCCTGGCCGCCGACCAGACGCTGGCGCTGCGGGCCGGGGCCACCACCCCCATCGCCTCGGTCGTGCCGCGCCAGCGCGTCCGGGTGGCGGGGCGGGTCAAGTCCGTGCGCGTCCAGCCCCGGGCCGGGACCTCCAACCTCGAGTGTGTGCTCAGTGACGGCACCGGAGGCCTGCTGCTGGTCTTCCAGGGACGGCCGAAGATCGCCGGGATCGAGCCGGGTGCCCGCCTGGTCGCCGAGGGCATGGTGGGGGCGTGGGGCCGCCGGCCCGCCATGCTCAACCCGTCCTTCGAGCTGGTGCAGGGGGCGCCGAGCGATCCGACGGAGGGCTGAGCCGTTGTCACGGCGAGCCAGGTCGGGTGGCGGTCACCTGCTCGGCCGGTTCGGCAGTCAAATTGCCCGACCGGCCGCTAGTCGCTAACGTCCCCCCCGGCCCGGCGTCGGGTGCGACCCCACCGGCGCGCCGTCGGCCTGGGGTGATGACATCGAATGCAATGGTGCTGAGCGCTGCCGCACCGCACGGAGGAGGGCGCCTCCATCCCCTCCCCGCCAGACGGACAGGAACAGAAAGGGCACACCGGGAATGATCAGACTGCTCGCAGCCAAAGGCGGCTACCAGGCCTTCCACCTCGGTGGAGTCGACAAGACATGGTTGTACATCTGCCTGATCGCCGGCATCGTCGGCATCGCCTCGGGGCTGCTCCTGGCGCGCAACGTCCTCTCTTTCGACCAGGGCACGGCCAAAATGAAGGAGATCGCCTTGGCGGTCCAGGAAGGGGCCCAGGCATTCCTGGCGCGCCAGTTCCGGGCCATCGTCATGATCGTCATCCCCCTGGCCATCCTGATCTTCTTCACCGCCACCAAGGTGGTGCGGCCCGACGGTTCGGTCGCCCTGACCTTCCAGCAGGACGGCATCTACCGGGTGATCTGCTTCCTCTTCGGCGCCGCCTTCTCCGGCCTGACCGGCTTCATCGGCATGAGCATCGCCGTGCGGGGCAACGTGCGCACGGCGGCGGCCGCCTCCCAGGGCGGCGGCATGAAAGAGGCGCTGCGGGTCGCCTTCCGCACCGGCGCCGTGACCGGCATGCTCTGCGTGGGCCTCGGCCTCGTGGGCGCCACCGCCATCGTCCTCATTTTCCAGAACTCGGCCACGGCCGTCCTGATCGGCTTCGCCTTCGGGGCCTCCCTGCTCGCCCTCTTCATGCGAGTCGGGGGCGGCATCTTCACCAAGGCGGCCGACGTCGGGGCCGACCTGGTGGGCAAGGTGGAAGCCGGCATTCCCGAGGACGACCCGCGCAACGCGGCGACCATTGCCGACAACGTGGGCGACAACGTGGGCGACTGCGCCGGCATGGCCGCCGACCTCTTCGAGTCGTACGAGATCACGATCATTGCGGCCCTGATCCTGGGCTACTCCGCCTTCCGCTTCCACCACACCACGGCCGCGGTGCTCTACCCGCTCATCGTCCCGGCGATCGGGATCTTCGCGTCGGTCATCGGTGTCGTGGTGGTGCGTGCCCGCACCAACGACAAGAACGCCCTCGCCCCGATCAACCGAGGTTTCTGGCTTGCCGCCCTGCTCACGGTGGTCGGCGCCTTCTTCGTGGCGCAGTACTACGTGCACGACCTCAAGGTCTTCTACGCCGTGTTGACGGGAGTCATCCTCTCACTGGTCGCCAGCCAGATCACCGAGCAGTTCACCTCGACCGAGCGCGGACCGGTCAAGGAGATCGCAGCATCGGCACGAACCGGTCCGGCCACCACGGTGCTGGCCGGCATCTCCATCGGTCTGGAGTCCTCTGTCTGGGCCATCATCGCCATCGCCATCGCCATCGGCGTGGCCATCGGGCTGGGCGACGGCAACATCGAGCTCACCTTCTACCTGGTGGCCCTGATCGGCATCGGCCTCCTGGCGACAGCCGGCATGGTGGTCTCCGAGGACAGCTTCGGTCCGGTGTCGGACAACGCGGCGGGCATCGCTGAGATGTCGGGTGAGTTCACCGGCGAGGCCGAGCGGGTCATGGTGAGCCTCGACGCCGTGGGCAACACCACCAAGGCCATCACCAAAGGTGTGGCCATCGGGTCCGCTGTCATCGCGTCGGTGGCGCTCTTCGCCTCGTTCATCGAGACGATCGGCGACCAGCTTCCGAGCCTCCACGCCACCGGAGCCAAGCTGTTCTCGGTCATTCAGATCAACGTGGCCAACCCGACGACGTTCATCGGCCTCCTCATCGGCGGCTCCATCGCCTTCCTGTTCTCGTCGCTGGCCATCCGCGCCGTCGGTCGCTCGGCCGGGACGGTCGTGCTCGAGGTGCGGCGCCAATTCCGCGAACACCCGGGCATCATGGACTACACCGAGAAGCCCGAGTACGGGCGGGTCATCAGCATCTGTACCGCGGCCGCCCAGCGCGAGCTGGCCACCCCGGCGCTGCTGGCCATCCTGGCCCCGGTCATCGTCGGCTTCGGCATCAACTACCTCGCGCTCGGTGCCTTCCTGGCCGGCACCATCCTCACGGGCCAGCTGCTGGCCAACACGCTGTCGAACTCGGGTGGCGCGTGGGACAACGCCAAGAAATACATCGAGGACGGCAACGAAGGGGGCAAGGGCTCGGAGGCCCACAAGGCCGCCGTCATCGGCGACACGGTGGGTGACCCGTTCAAGGACACCGCCGGACCGGCGCTGAACCCCATGATCAAGGTCATGAACCTGGTCTCCCTGCTGATCCTCCCCGCGGTCATCAGCCTGCAGCACCACACGGGGGCCCGCCTGGCCATCGCCGGCGTCGCCCTGGTGATCCTGCTCGCGGCACTCGCCTTCTCCAAGCGGGGTTCCGAGGCCATGGACGCCGATTCGGCCGATTCGGCTCCGGCTTCGGCCGCGGTGCCGGCGTCGGTCGATTGACCAGGTCAGCCGCATAACGACACCCCCGATCGCCGCCCCAGTTGTGCAGCCTGCCCTTGACAGGGGGGTGACGGACCCGCAGTCTGACGTGACCATGCCCCCCCTTTCCCCTCATCGACCGCCGCCCCGTGGAGGACATCGTGGGTAAGGCGCTCGTCATCGTGGAGTCGCCGGCCAAGGCCCGCACCATCGGCGGCATGCTCGGTCCCGACTTCATTGTGGAGTCGTCGATCGGCCACATCCGCGACCTGCCGCGGGGAGCCGACGAGGTCCCGGCCGCGTACAAGGGCGAGTCGTGGGCACGGCTGGGGGTCGACGTCGACAACGGCTTCAAGCCGCTCTACGTGGTGTCGTCGCCGAAGAAGTCGGTGGTGGCCAACCTCAAGAAGCTGCTGAAGAACGCGGACGAGCTGTATCTCGCCACGGACGAAGACCGCGAGGGCGAATCGATCGCGTGGCACCTCTTCGAGGTGTTGTCGCCGACCGTGCCGGTCAAGCGCATGGTGTTCCACGAGATCACGCCCGCCGCCATCGCCCGCGCCGTCGACGAGTGGCGCGACCTCGACCGCCGCCTGGTGGACGCCCAGGAAGCCCGCCGCATCCTCGACCGCTTGTACGGATACGAGGTCTCGCCCGTGCTGTGGCGCAAGGTCATGCCGCGTTTGTCGGCCGGCCGTGTGCAGAGTGTGGCCACCCGCATGGTGGTCGAGCGCGAACGGGCCCGCATGCGTTTCCGCTCCGCCACCTGGTGGGGCATCGACGGCACCTTCACCAATGCCGCCACCACCGGCTTCGGCGCTGCGTTGATCGGCCTCGGCGGGGCCACCATCGCCACCGGCAAGGACTTCGACGAGAACGGTGAGCGGACGGGCAAGAACGAGGTCCGGGTGCTCGGCGAGGACGAGGCCACGTCCGTCGCCACCGCGCTGGTCGGCCGGTCCTTCACGGTGAGCGCGGTGACCGAGCGCCCCTTCCGGCGCTCGCCGGCCGCGCCGTTCATGACCTCGACCCTGCAACAGGAGGCCGGGCGCAAGCTGCGCTTCAGCGCGCAGCGCGCCATGCAGGTGGCCCAGCGCCTCTACGAGCAGGGCTTCATCACTTACATGCGGACCGACTCCACGACGCTCTCGGACGAGGCGCTCACCGCGGCACGCACCCAAGCGCGCGAGATGTACGGGGATGCCTACGTCCCCGACTCGCCGCGGCGGTACGAGCGCAAGGTCAAGAACGCGCAGGAGGCGCACGAGGCCATCCGGCCTTCCGGCGAGACCTTCCGGACGCCCGATCAGGCCGGCCGCGAGTTGTCCGGCGACGAGCTCCGCCTGTACGAGCTGATCTGGAAGCGCACGGTGGCCTCCCAGATGAACGACGCCACCGGGACCAGCGCACAGATCCGGCTGACGGCCGAAGTGCCCGAAGGTTTGGCCCAGGGCCAAGAGGCCGAGTTCTCCGCCAGCGGACGCGTCATCGCCTTCCCGGGGTTCCTGCGCGCCTACGTCGAAGGCGAGGACGATCCGGACGCCGAGCTGGCCGACCGCGAGGTCGTTCTGCCCGCGCTGGCGGTGGGCGACGTGGTCGAGGGCAGCGCCTTCGAGCCCGGCTCGCACACCACGCAGCCCCCGGCCCGCTACACCGAGGCCTCGCTCGTCAAGGCGATGGAGGAGCTCGGCGTGGGACGCCCCTCCACCTACGCCAGCGTCATCGCCACCATCCTCGACCGCGGCTACGTGTGGAAGAAGGGGACGGCGCTCGTCCCGAGCTTCACGGCCTTCGCCGTGGTCGGGCTGCTCGAGCGCTACTTCGGCGACCTCGTCGACTACGGCTTCACGGCATCGATGGAGGACGACCTCGACGAGATCGCGGCGGGTCGTGAAGAGGCGCTGCCCTGGTTGACGCGCTTCTACTTCGGCACCGCGGTGCCCGGGGCGGGGAACGGGCGCGGCGACCAGGTCGAGGGCGTCGGGCTGAAGGCCTCGGTCGCCACGCACCTGAGCGAGATCGACGCCCGCGAGATCAACTCCATCCCGCTGGGCGACGGGAGCGACGGCGAGCCGATCGTGGCGCGGGTGGGTCGCTACGGCCCCTACCTCCAGCACGGCGAGGAGCGGGCCTCCATCCCCGACGACATGGCGCCCGACGAGCTGACGATCGAGCGGGCCGAGGAGATCCTGGCCGCACCGTCCAACGACCGGGTGCTGGGCACCCACCCCGAGAGCGGGCTCGACGTGCAGGTCAAGGCCGGGCGTTTCGGGCCCTACGTGCAGGTGGGCGAGGTCGTCGAAGGGGGCGACAAGCCGCGTACCGCCTCGCTGTTCTCCTCCATGGAGCCGGCCACGCTCACGCTGGAGCAGGCGCTGCAGCTGTTGCAGATCCCGCGTGTCGTCGGCACGGACCCCGAGACGGACGAGGACGTCGTGGCCCACAACGGCCGCTTCGGCCCCTACCTCAAGCGCGGGGCCGACACGCGCAGCCTCGGCAGCGAGGAGCAGCTGTTGACCGTGACGCTGCCCGAGGCCCAGGCGCTCTTCGCGCAGCCGAAGCAGCGCCGGGGCCGGGCGTCAGCGGCACCGCTGCGCGAGCTGGGCACCGACCCGACCACCAACCTGCCCGTGGTCGTCAAGGACGGGCGCTTCGGCCCCTACGTCACCGACGGCACCACGAACGCCTCCCTGCGCAAGGGCGACGTCGTGGAGTCCATCGACATTGAGCGGGCGTCCGAGCTGCTCGGCGAGCGCCGGGCCGCCGGCCCCTCGACGCGGAAGAAGAAGGCGGCGCCCAAGAAGGCTCCCGCCAAGAAGAAGGCCCCGGCCAAGAAGGCCCCGGCCAAGAAGGCCCCGGCCAAGAAGACCGCAGCGAAGAAGGCGGCGGCCAAGAAGAGCGGGGCCGCCAAGAATGCGGCCATCGCCAAGAAGGCCGCACCGACCGAACCGTTCTGAGATGCCGGCCCGGGGTCGCCTGATCGCGCTCGAGGGCATCGACGGCTGCGGCAAGTCCACCCAGGCCGCCGCTGTGGCCGGGGCCCTCGGGGCCCGGCTCACCTTCGAGCCCGGTGCGACGCCGGTCGGGGCAGCGTTGCGCGAGCTGCTGCTGGCCCCCGACGCACCCGCGCCCTCGGCCCGGACCGAGGCGCTGCTGATGGCGGCCGACCGGGCCGAGCACGTGGCCCGGGTGCTGGCGCCAGCGCTGGACGGGGGCGAGTGGGTGGTCAGCGACCGCTACGCCGGGTCGACCATCGCGTACCAGGGGTACGGACAGGGCCTCGACCCGGCCGGGCTGGCGGAGCTGATCCGCTGGGCCACCGGCGGCCTGGCCGCCGACCTGTCGATCCTGGTCGACGTCAGCGTCGACGTGGCGGCGGACCGTCTCGCCGCCGGCGGCCGGGGCAAGGCTGATCGGCTGGAGCGTCTCGGCACCGACTTCGCGCGCCGCGTGCGCGATGGATTCCTGGCCCAGGCGGTGGCCGACCCCGAGCACTGGATCGTCGTCGACGGGACGCTGGAGGCCGCCCCGCTGACGGCGCATATTCTGGCCTCCGTGCGCGAACGACTCGGTGACGCGCCCGCCGGGCGCCGGTGAACGAAGACCGCCCCGCCCCCGAGCTCTTCGCCGGGGTGGTGTCGCAGGAGGCGGCGGTGGCGGCACTGCGCGCCGCGGCGGCCAACCCCGTGCATGCCTACCTCTTCCGCGGGGCGCCCGGGAACGGCGGCCTCGCCGCCGCCTACGGGTTCGCCGCCGCGCTCCTCTGCCCCGATGGTGGCTGCGGGGTGTGCGCCACCTGCCGGGCCGCGCTCGCCGGCACCGACCCGGACCTGCACGTCGTGCGGCGCAGCGGCGCCTCGGTTTCCATCGGTGACCTGCGCCAGGTCGTCTCGCTGGCCCAGCGCCGCCCGCTGCACGCGGCGCGTCAGGTCATCGTCGTCCTCGACGTGCATCTCGCTGCGCTCCGGGCCCCGGCCCTCCTCAAGACACTGGAGGAGCCGCCGGGCGACACGGTGTTCATTCTGCTGGCCGACGACGTCGTTCCCGAGTTGGTCACGGTGGCCAGCCGCTGCGTCGAGGTCGCCTTCCCGCCGGTGCCTCGGGCCGAGCTGGTGCAGTGGCTGACCGATTCGGGCGTCCCGGCCGACATGGCGGCCGTGGTGGCCGACAGCGCCGGCGGCAACCCCGAAAGGGCGCGGATCATGGTCGACGATCCCGACGTGGCCGCCCGCGTTGCACTCTGGACCTCGGTGCCGGAAGAACTGACGTCGGCGGGCATGACGGCGGCCGGGTTGACCCGGCGCGTCCTGGACTCGGCCGACCGGGCGGTGGAGCCCCTCCGGGCCACCCATGCCCGCGAAATAGAGGCGCTGACCGCGGCGGCCAAGGAGATGGGCGAGCGCGGCCTACCCGGCCGCAAGGAGATCGTCGAGCAGCACCAGCGTGAGGAGCGGCGCTTCCGCACCGACGCGCTGCGCGCCGGCCTCGGCGTGCTGGCGCGGACCTATCGCGGACGGGTGGTCCGGGCGGCCCGGGGCACCGTCGCCGTGGGTGATCCCGATGTCCGGAGCGCCACGGAGGCAGTCGGGCTCATCACCGAGACGGCGGAGGCCCTGCCCCGCAACCCCAACGAGACCCTGTTGGTGCAGTCCCTCTTCGTACGCCTGGCCGCCCTGGCGGCGTAGCTCTCCGGGTGGGGCCGCCCCGGGCCTCACCGTGCCTGGGGGCGCGTCTGCTGCGCCTGCGCCTGGGCCTGGGGTTAGAGTCCAGCCGAATCTCTTGAGGGTGGCGAGAGTGGGTGGACACATGCCGGCCGACGCAGATCCTGCCCAGGGGGGTGAGGCGGGGCGACTCGAGATCCGTGTGCTCGGTCCTGTCGAGATCGCCTGGGACGGGCGCCCCGTCGACATCGGGGGCGTGAAGGCCCGCGCTCTCGTCGCCCGCCTGCTCATCGATCGCCAGATCATTGTGTCGGTGGACCGTCTGGTCGACTCCCTGTGGGGTGACAATGACGGCCCGGGGGCGGAGATCGCGTTGCGCTCGACCGTCTCGCGTCTGCGCAAGCGGTTGCGCGACGCGGGGGCGCCGCACGACCTGATCGTGACGCGGGCCCCTGGCTACGTCCTGGAGGTGCCCGCCGAGGTGACCGACGCCGTCCGGCTCGAACGGCTGGTGGCTGCCGCCCGGCAGCAGCTGGCGAGGCAGCGTCCGAGCGAGTGCGTCCGGCTGACGGCCGAGGCCGAAGGGCTCTGGCGCGGTCCGGCCTACAGCGAGGTCCGCGACGAGCCGTTCGCCCGGACCGAAGCGCGCCGGCTCGAGGAGCTGTTGCTCGCGGCCACCGAAACGAGGATGGACGCCGAGTTGACGCTCGGCCGGCACGAGGCGGTGACCGGTGAGCTCGAATCGCTGACCAGCGCCAACCCCATGCGAGAGCGGCTGTGGAACCAGCGCATGCTGGCGCTCTACCGTTCGGGCCGTCAGGGCGAGGCCCTGCGTGTGTTCCAGGACCTGCGGGCCTTCCTGGTGGCCGAGCTGGGGATCGAGCCCGGGCACGACGTGACGTGGATGGAGCGCGCCATCCTCGCCCAGGACCCCGTGCTCGACTTCCCCGTCCCGCCGGAGGAGGACACGGGCCCCGTCCGGGGGGAGCCGGCCGCACCGGCGCCCGCATCGGCCGGCCACGCCTACCGGCTCCGCGTCCCCGCCGCCAGGGGTGAAGGGCCCCTGATCGGCCGGGACCGTGAGACGGCATTGCTGGGTGAGTGGTGGACGTCGGTCGGCCAGGGGGCGGGGCGCCTGCTGCTGGTGGACGGCGACCCGGGCATCGGCAAGACGCGCCTCGTGGCCGAACTGGCCCGGACGGTCGAGGCGCGGGGCGGCCTCGTCCTGTGGGGCCGTTGCGACGAGGATCCCGTGGCACCGTTCCAACCGTTCGCGGAGGCGCTCGGGCGCTACTTCCAGTCCCTCTCGGCGGACCGCATTTCGCACATGCCCGACTGGCAGCTCAGCGAGCTCTCCCGGCTGGTGCTGCGTCTGCGCGAGTACGCGCCGCTACTCGAGGACGAAGGCGGTGATCCCGACAACGAGCGGTTCCGCTTCTTCGAAGCGGTGACCGCCACGCTCAAGGAGCTCGCACTCGGCGGCCCGATCCTTCTGGTGGTCGACGACCTGCACGCGGCCGACCAGCCCACCCTGTTGCTGCTCCGCCACGTGCTGCGGGGCACCGAGGACGGCACGCTCGGCATCGTCGGGATGTTCATCGACACCGAGGTACCGCCCGCGCACCGGCTGCGCGCCATGCTGGCGGACTTCCGGGCCGTCCATCCCGTGGCGACCGTGCACCTGCAGGGCCTGCGCAGCGAGGCCGTCGAGGAGCTGGTGCAGGGGTGGCCGAACGCGCCGGCCGACCTCGTCCCCCAGCTCTGCCGGCTCACCGACGGCAACCCGTTGTTCCTCGACGAGCTCCTGCGCCAGGTCGGCTACCGGGAAGCGGAGCAGCGCGAGGAGGACGATGCGCCTGTCCCGGCCGCCTTGAGCCCGACAGAGGCCATCCGGGAGCTCGTGGCGCGCCGCGTCTCGCGGCTGCCCGAGGACGTGATCTACCTGCTGCAGGCGGCGGCGGTGGCGGGCCCCGAGTGCGAGGCGGGCGTCGTCGCCGAAGCGGCTGAGCTGACGGCGGAGCAACGGCTCGACGCGTTCGACCGGGCCGAGGAGTCACGCCTGCTCCGCCGGGTCGGCCAGGACATGCGCGACCGCTACGTCTTCACCCACGCGTTGGTGCGCGACGCCATCTACGGTGAGCTGCTGCGCGGGCGCCGGGTCCGCTACCACCACAAGATCGCCGTCGCCACGGAGCGGGCCCACGCCGGCGAGCTGGATATGTACGTCAACGAGCTGGCCCATCACTTCTACATGGGCGCAGCCCTGGCGGACGCCGACAAGGCCGGCCACTACTGCCGGGCCGCCGGGGAGCGCGCGCTCCGCCTGCTGGCCTTCGAGGAGGCCGCACTCCACTTCGCCCGCAGCCTCGAGGTGGCCGAGCAGTACGGGCTCGGCGACCCCCAGGCGCGTTGCGACGCGCTGATTGCGCTGGCCGAGGCGCAGAACCGGGCCGGCGACACGGCGTTGGCCGACGACAACTTCGGGCAGGCGGCCGCCTTGGCGCGGAGCCTGGGCGACGCCGAGCGCCTGGCCGCAGCGGCCCTGCGCGCAGCACCGCTGAGCTACCTCGGGATCGTGCGGGCCAACGAGGAGCAGGTGGGACTGCTGGAGGAGGCGCTGGCCGCGTTGCCCGCGGGCGAGGACTCCCATCTGCGCGCGATGGTGACGGCGCGGCTCGGTCTGGTCATCGTGTACCACGCCGATGCCTCCGTTCCCGGCGCGCTGGCGCGCTCACTGGCGCTGAGCAACGACGCCGTCGCCATGGCCCGCCGGCTGGGGGACCGGGTGGCACTGGGCTACGCGCTCAACGCTCGCATGCATGCGCTCTGGGGCATCGGGCCCGCGCCGGAGCGGCTTGCGACGGGGACGGAGCTCGGGGAGATCGCCGATGACATCGGCGACGAGCTGCTGGCGCTGCACGGCCACATGTGGCGCATCCGTGAGCTGTTGGCCCAGGGCGACGTCGACGCCGTCAACGAGGAGATCGCCCGGTTCCGGGCCAGGGACACCGGGCCGGTGCACCCGGTCGAGGCCTCGTACGCCTTCAACGTCACCGCCATGATGGCGCTGCTGGCCGGGGACTTCGAGACGGCGGAGCAACTGGGCCAGCGGGCCCTGCACGTGGCGGAAGGCCACAACGAGCTGGCGCTGAGCTTCTACGGGGCCCTGATGATGTGGACCTGGTGGCAGCGCGGCGACCTCGGTGCGCCTGACAGCGCCTTCCGGGAGGTGCTGGCCCAGGCCCCCTCCGCGTACCCCACCGTGTCAGCGGCACGGGCCCTCGTGCACGCCGAGGCGGGCGACAGCCAGGCCGCGCTGCGCCAGCTGGCGTCGCTGGCATCTCTCGGCTGGGAGAACGTGGCAGCCGACCAGGCTGAGGGTGTGTCGTTGGCTCTGGCGGCAGCGGCCTGCAACGTGGTCGGCGCCCCGGCGCACGACTTCGCAGCGCACCTCTACGACGTCATGCGGCCCTATGCGGGCACCGTCGTCGTCGTCCGCGCCCCGGCCGCGGCGTGTGTCGGGCCGGCCGACCACTATCTCGGGCTGTTGGCGGAGACGATCGGCGACCTGGCGCTGGCCGAGGTGCACCACGACGCTGCGCTGCGGCTCGCCCGCAGCATGGGCTCACCTCCGTTCGTGGCCGCCGCCGAAATGGAGCTCGCCCGCACCGTGCGCCGTCGTCGCCCGACCGCGGAGAAGGAGCGCGTGGCCGGACTGCTGCGGAACGCGTTGGTGGGGGCACGTGCCATGGGCCTGCGCCGGTTGGCAGAGCGGGCCACCGCGCCCGGCTGATCCGATCAGCCGGAGGGCTGGTCCCCGCCGGGGATGCCCGGTGCCCGGCCGGCCTGCTCTTCGTAGGCGGCCAGCCTGTCGTCCGCCTCGCGGATGCGCCGGCTCATGCCACTGAGCAACGCATTGCGGAAGCCCGGGATCTCCATCATCGTCTCGAACTCCCGAGGGCCGACGATCAGGACCTCGAGGTCCGTGGTGGCCGCCACGGTGGCGCTGCGGGGCACGGCCTCGATGGCGGCCAACTCGCCGAAGTAGTCGCCGGCGTGGAGGATGTTCACCACGTGGCCTTCGCGGGTGACCGTCGCGGTGCCCTCCAAGATGACGAAAAGCTCGCGGCCGAGGCGGCCTTCGCGCAGGATCACCTCGCCGGCCTGAATCCGGAGGCGCTCGGCGATGCGGGCCATCTCGGAGAGCTGCTCCTCGGTGCAGGCGGTGAACCAGGGCACACCCTGCAGGCGGTCCGGTGCCGCCTGGCCGTTCCCCTCGCCGTTGGCGCCCATCCGTGTCTCCCCAAAGGTCGGTCGGCGGAGTGCCGTCCCCGTGTCGTCAGGGTACGCGCTGGCGGAGCCCGAATGGGGTCGTTCAGGAATCCTGCGCGTCGAGCAGCTCGGCCAGGCGGGCCTCGAGAATCCGCAGCCGGCTGGCCATGCTGCGAAACAGCGCGCCGCGGAAGCCGGGGATGTCGGACATGGCCGAGAGCTCACGGGGCCCGATGATGAGCACGTCGAGGTCGGTGAGCGCCGTCACGGTGGCGTTGCGCGGCCCGGGGTCCATGGCGGCGAGCTCGCCGAAGAAGTCGCCCGAGCCCAGGGTGTTGACCCGCCGGCCCATCTGCGTCACCGCCACCGAGCCGGAGAGGATCAGGAAGAACTCCCGGCCGATCCGGCCTTCACGGGCCAGGACTTCGCCCTCCGCCACCTGGACCCGCTCCGCCAGCCGGGCCACCTCTTGCAGCTGGCCGTGGGTGCAGTTCCGAAGGAGATCGACCCTCTGGAGCCGGTCGACTGTCGCTTCTAACCCCATGGTCGCTACCACCTCGTCGCCTCCTCTCCCGAGGCGGTGCAGATGCCCCGCGGCTGCACCGGCCAAGGTGGAGGCCACTGTGCGCCCTGGCGCTTGCAGTGCCATTGCATGGATGTTGCAGGGGCACAGGTCCCTGAGCTGGGCTTCGGCGGCAGCCTCGGGCGCGGCGTCTACCATGTTGGGCCGGTTCCGGATCAGGGGGTCTGCTGGGTCCCCATGGCGCCGGAGGCGGTTGTGCCTGGGTAGCTCAGTCGGTAGAGCAGCGCACTCGTAATGCGCAGGTCAGGAGTTCGAATCTCCTCTCAGGCTCCAAAGTTCCCGGTTATAGCGTTGTCCGAGGTCGGGCAGTGCACTATCCCAACAGCTATCCCAACATTGGGCTGACCGGCTACGGGCAGCGGTGGTCGGGACCGGCATCGACTCGGTGACCTCACGTCTTCATATTGGAGGTCTGCCTACTCAAGTGGCGGGTGAGCCCGCGTTCACTGAAGACCTTGGCTACCCAGTCGCACCGGCTGATCGAGACTGCACCTGGGGCCGGTCCCGAGGTCCTGTCGCTGAACACCTCCGCCGTGTACCTCGGCATCGCCGCCGGCGCAGTGCTAGGAGGCGAGGTCATGTCCCATATCGATCTTGGCGCCCTTGGAGTGACCGCGACCGGCATGGAGCTGCTCGCGCCGGCTGTCGTCGTGGGCTTAGGCGCGGCACGCCGCACGAGCACAGTCGATGTCCGGCCCCGTCTCTTCGGTGGCGCCCGCCCCCTCCAAGTCTCAGCGAGAGGAGTCACCCATGCACCCCTACCTGACCCAGCAGTTCGCCGAAGAGCACCGTCGCGACCTGCTCCGGGTCGCCGAGCAACAACGCCTCACACGTGGTTCCAAAGCAGGGCAGCGCTGGTGGGCAAGACAACAACTTGCACGCCCCTGGCGCTTTGCGCATCGAGGTATCTGGAAGTCTCACATTGCCTCCGACATTTCACCATCACGCGTTGAGCCAGCGGTGGGTCGGTGTTGACCCTTTCTGATCGCGGCTACCTCGCGTCTCGGTGCTACGGCCGAACACCCGTTTAGGAGCGTCGCACCTTATTGCACCCACAATCCATTGACTGGATTGGAACGTACACTTGGCAATGACAAGCGAAACCCAGGGCCCTCGGTACGAACGGGCCCTTCCGGATACTGCCCGCCTACGCGGTTTCTACATCCACCTCCTTGCCTTCGTCCTGGGCAACACCGCCAACTTCGTCATTGACGTGATGACCGCCAGAATGGCGGCAATTGGTGGTTTCAATGGGTCCTCATCGTCTGGACTGTCGCCCTCGCCGTCCACGGCATCACAGTGATCGGCAAGGGCGCCTGGCTGGGCGCGGACTGGGAAGATCGCAAGGTCCGGAAGTATCTCTGCCAGGACGCTGGTCGCAATTATGAAGCGTGCGCTGTCGATACCTGGGATTCCGAGCGCTCGTCACGGAGAAGTTCAGTCGTTTGTCGCCCCAGCCACTCACTGTGTTCCCGGGACTGTGAGTACCAGGCTCGACGACCTCAACTGATTGGTGAGAGCGAGGAGAAGTTGGTTCATGGCAGTGACAGGCGTGTGACCCAAGCGTTGCGTTACCCGGCGACGTGTCCCGAAGCTTCCTACTGAGCGACGACATGCAGACCAACTTCGAATCGATCCGTATCGACAGTGGGACCTGGATATGACCCTCTCCGCTCCCCGGCGCCAGCCTTCGGTGATGTTCGAGCGCTTGGCCGAGGCGACAGACCCGGTCAAGAAAGCGGAGGCGGAGCGACTGCCGCCTATGGATCGGCGCGTGCTGGTGGTCGCCGGCGCAGTTTTCGTCGTCTTGATGGCACTCTCCGACCTCTATGGCTTTCATCGTGACGAGCTGTACTTCCTCGACGCCGGGCGGCACCTCCAAGGCGGGTACGTCGACCAGCCGATCCTCACGCCACTACTCGCCCGGTTGTCGTTGTCGCTCTTCGGCGTGTGGCTTCCGGGCCTTCGGTTGTGGTCGGCATTTGCGGTG
>Ga0307374_10002108_pt1 | contig 35903 bp, 38 predicted proteins | sample OX3MG_FD_202532 | JGI IMG/M metagenome (GOLD analysis project Ga0307374, IMG submission 202532) | Soil microbial communities from Risofladan, Vaasa, Finland - OX-3 | ecosystem: Environmental > Terrestrial > Soil > Coastal area > Acid sulfate soil | place: Finland: Risofladan, Vaasa | collected... | reverse complement strand
CAATGCACCCATCGTCGGGATCGCGGCCACACCCGACGGGGGCGGCTACTGGTTGGTGGCCGCGGACGGCGGGGTCTTCACCTTCGGCGATGCCACCTTCGAGGGGTCCGATGGCGGGACGACGACCCAGGGAGCATCGGCCGTTGGCCTGGCTGCTCGTGCCGGCGGCTACTGGGTCGCCTATGGACCCGATGCGGACGCTGAGATGATTCCCGCCATCGCACACTACGTCGCCACCCGCAACGACAACGTCACGGTGGCCGTACAGAACATCCGCACCGGGCAGGTACTGCAGTTCCGACCCGGTGTCATCGAGCACACTGCGAGCACTCTGAAAGTGGACATTTTGGCCACACTCCTCGGTCAGACACAGGCAGCCGGCCGCTCACTCACCCCAGCCGAGCAAGCCCTCGCCGTGCCAATGATCGAGGACAGTCTCGACAGTGCGGCGGATGCTCTCTGGGGCCAGCTCGGCCCGGCGGCCGTCGGAGCATTCGAACGATCAGCAGGAATGACCGCCACGACCCCGGCCACCGATGGCATCTGGGGCACCACCACGACGACGGCTCTCGACCGCCTCGCGATGATCCGCACCCTGGCCCAGCCCAATGGCCTGCTCACTGATGCATCCCGGGATTACGTACTCAATCTGATGGAACACATCAACCCGGCTCAGGACTGGGGAGCTACCGGTGGGGTGCCACCCGGCGTCACGGTGGCACTCAAGAACGGGTTCGCCGTGATCAACGGCTGGCAGATCAACACGGCTGGATGGGTGGTCGGGGACGGACGCGACTACTACGTCGCCGTACTCACCGATGGCAACGCAACCGAGGACTACGGCATCGATACGGTCAACTCTGTATCTTCCATCGTCTGGAACGCCCTCGCGCCCTGACCGTGCGTCGACCTCTTAGGGTGTGTCGCCCATGGCATCGTGTTGGCCGTGTGAGCGCAGTATGGATCCGCTCGGGGTTGTCTCGCTCCTGCGCAGCCGGGATCCATTCGCCACTACCGATCCACGCCGTGGGGTCCGGGCGACGACCCAGAGGATTGCGCCGGCCCCCAGAAAGACAACGGCCCATGGTGACAACAGAACGGCGAAAAGTCCGATCGCCATGACTTCGACGGCAACGGTGATGCGACCAACCCTGGGTCCCCATTCGAAGAAGCGCCGGTGGAATTCCCTCAACGCTTCTGCGCTCGTGATATGGCGGCCGAGACACACCGACAGTCCTCGCACAAGACCGAAGAGCACGCCGAAGGCGACTCCGAGCCCAGGTTCTCTCACAAGAGCGGCCAACACGATCATCAGATAGACGGCTGCGGTCATGATGTAGGTCGCAAGGCCCGTGCCGATTTGCCATCCGAACCCAGCCCCATAGACCCAAGGACGGAAGCGATCGAGCCACCGCTCGTTTACCTGCCGGTGATGAACCGGAAGGTGGAAGCCCCCCAACCCCGCATCTGACGTCACGGCCACGGCACTGGCTCCTAGCGCGACGAGGATTGCCTCACGCGAGGTGAGTGAGATTGCATCCACCGCCACGGTCACAGCCGCCACGCAGAGCCCCAGGCTGGCACCCCCGAGGATGCTGCCTACGACGTACCACGCGGCAGTTGCGCGGAATCGGTGGCCACGCCCCGCCTCGCTGAGAGGCGTGATGGAGGCCAACATCGAAAGACCGCAGGGGGACCAGGTCGAACGGACGGCCGCGGCAACGGTGACCACAACGGTGGCCACGATGATCCAAGCGGTCATAGGTGGGACTCCTCTCTCAGGCGGCAGAGCCGTAGAACTGGGCGTCACCGAAGGTGAAGATGCCGCCGTCGGAGCCCACCAACCAATAGCCCTTGCCGGTCGGGGTCGACGCCATCGCGACGATCGGCTTGTTCAGGATCTTCCCGCCCATTGAGCCGTAGAACTGGGCGTCACCGAAGGTGAAGATGCCGCCGTCGGAGCCCACCAACCAATAGCCCTTGCCGGTCGGGGTCGACGCCATCGCGACGATCGGCTTGTTCAGGATCTTCCCGCCCATTGAGCCGTAGAACTGGGCGTCACCGAAGGTGAAGATGCCGCCGTCAGCCGCGACAAAGTAATAGCCCCCACCGACGCGAGCGGAGATACCCACAATCGGCATCTCGAGCTCCGTTGTCGACTGATCACCAGCGTCGGCAAAGTCGCCATACACAAAGAGCTTTCCGAACGACGTGAGGATGGCGTATCCCGCACCATCTGCACTCGGGACAATGCCGACCACCTGACAGTTCGTAGCCGGAGACCCGCACGGGGGCGAAGGAACAGCGGTGGTCCAACAGGCGACATTTTGCTCAGCCGTACTGTTGTCGAGCGCCACTGCTGCCGTGCAGGTAGGGTCGATCTCCCAAGGCGGGACGCACGCCACCACGCGGCACACGATCCGGCCCATACAACTGACATCCTGATTGCATTGGCCGTAGCGAAACTGCAAGCAGCCGGTCATGTACGAGCTGCAGCCATTGGGGCCACAGCCACAGTTGACCCCATCGCACTGAGTGTCACAGAAATTGAAACCGTTCCCACAACCGGTGGTGCAGGTGCAGGTTGCGTTGCAGTCCATGTAATAACGAGGGCCGCCGCAGAACGAGGAATTGTCTGCCTTCCACCAACCCCCCATCACCGTGTTGCTCGGACAATAGTTGTACCCCCCATTCACGGAACAGCAGAAATCCGTGAAGCCCGAGCAGCACGTGGTGCCGCACCCACACGCCGAATCGCCGCATGAACAGATCGCTCCGTAGGCCGTCCCCGGTCTCAGGGCAAGGTCGACCCCTGCGCCGATGACGACCGCACTTCCGGCGAAGGCGGACCGATTGATGAAGCCTCGACGCGAGAGGCGCGTGCCGAGAAAGCTCGATGTTCGCTCGACGAGCGTCGTCGAGAGGGTCATCGGTGCGTCACCGCCCCTCCGGCCACGCCAACCGTCCTGCGGACGGCCTGCAGAGCGGCGAGCATCGTGAGGGTCAGGTAGGTCAACCAGGCGCCCACGGCTGAGACCACCAACAGGGGTACGCCATCAAACGGTTGGTGAGCAAGAGCGGTGATGATCGTGCCATCCGTCGGCGCAGCCGTCGCTACAAGAGTCGCCGTGATCGCCAGCGCGAGGTCGACCACCACGTGGACGAGCGTTGCCGGTGTGTCGGGAGTACCGAAGCAGCCGCAACTCGCGAGTGCACCGTCCCGAGAACGGGCGTACGCCACAACGCCTGCGAAGACGACATAGGAGGCAGCAACGAGCGCAGCCGACGCCGAACGCGGCACGGCCGCGGCGACCACGCCGAGACCGGCCTCGAGAGTTGCAGCGATACGGACGGTCGTTCGCATGCGCCGAACTTGGGAGAGAGCGCTAAATCGGGTTGGCATCAACCGTACGAGGGCCCGGGCGGTGTCATCGGGTCGCGCCGCCTTCATCACGCCGGCGAGGACCAAAAGGGTGCATCCGATCAGGTAGGGGCCCATCAGTTCCACGGTGCAGCCCCCGAGTTCGGCGACAGTGGTGGGGGGCTTACCGACAGCGCGGCAAGGAGGGAATTGACTCGGGGCACCAAAACGCCCCGCCGAGCATGACTACCCAGTACCGCGTAGAACGTGAAGGGGCGGCCTGCTTCGGTGAAGAACCATTGCGTACCCGACTGCCCCCCGAGACCGCGGCGGAGCAACGTAGGCCGGAAGTCTCCGGCGGACAGAGATCGTTGCATCCCCTGCCGGGCGAAGAGCTCCTTCCCCACACTCTCGGGCCCGTACTCGAAGAGGACGGCAAAGATGTCATTCGGGCCCATCAATGTGACGGCGCCCCCGCCGAAATCAGCCACCTCCTGCGGCAGCGGGAACGTGGCAAAGTGCGCGACCGGGTGGGCGATCTCGCCTTCGAGATGAGGCCGCACGAAGATGCGACCCTCGAAACCTTCGGGCAACGTCGCGGCGAGGCCGTGGGCGCGCAGCATCGCCATTGCTAGCCGACCTTCCCGATGGAACCGGCGGTCCAGGGCTCGCTGTCGTCCTCCTGCGGAGCGGGTGACTCCGACGGAAAGACATCCGCCAGGGATCGGGGGTAGAGGCTGCGATGGCCGGGATGGATCCCCACTGCCAGCAGCTCTTCGTCATTTGCTGTCTCGCGCTCGGGGCCGTCAAGGCCGTCGGCAAACCCCTTGCTCCGGCTGCCCAATCCGAATGGTCGCACGTCGACCACGGCGCGCCGCACCAACTCAGCCACTTGGTTGAAGTGGTTTGCCACCCCCTCGCCGATGCGCCGGGCCGATGCGCCGTCGACCAGGACGAAGAACGGAGAACCCGGGACCTCGTAGTCGCCCCAGGCGTCCGTCGACATGATGATCTCCAGGCGCTCGTGCGCCTTCGATCGCACCTCCGCTGCGCTTTCGAGCTCAGGGCCTTTGGTCACGACGAGCAGGCGAATTCCCTCAGGGAGGCCGAGCTCCTGCGGCCTCTGCAACGCGTCCCAAAAACCTGCACAGGTGGAGCAGCCCGACGACAGGAACGCAATGAGCGTCAAAGTGTCATGGCCCGAGACCGTGATGGCCAGGGCGTCGCCACCGGGCGTCACGCCGGCGATAGTGGGAGCCGACGCGGAGTCACGTTCTCCGGGGAGCGGCGGGCCCAAGGTGAACGGCACGTGGACGGCGCGCGGAGAAGGATCAACCCCCCCATGATGTCCATGCGCGTCGCGTCCCGACGCAGAAGGGTCTCCCACTCCCGCGCCGAGGTCGTGCAGTGCTTTCAAGATATCGGCATGACTTCTGAGCAGGCCCGCAACCAGTATTCCGAGGAGGAGGACGACGAACGTCAAGACGAGAACAAGAGCGACCATTGCGTGTCCTTTGCGTCAGGGGAATGACGCGAACTCTACCGGCCAAGTTCCTCTGATCAGGGGCACACCGCCATCTGCGGCCTGACGGAGTCCGTCATGCCGCGGATGGTGAAGCACGACGTTGCCGACCGGGAGTCGCTGCGACAGGTACGTGACGTCGATCTGCCGGACGGCGTGATGAACGATCTCAGCGGGGACGCAATTCGGTGCCCAATCCCGCAGTGATGAACAGCGCCGTCGCAGGACCAGCGACGTCAGCGGTGTGCCACACACCCGCCGAGTTGACGACGCCCTCACCCTTCTCGATGGCGACTTTGCGTACACGGCCTATCCATCTCCTGAAGGAGCGTTATGGACCCCTCGAGGCACCGGACAAGCTCCTCGCCGCAGGGGTGCACCACCTAGGTGTCCCAAGGGTCGGTGAAGGGATGCAGTATCACCAGGCATTCGCCCGAGATGCACCGGCGTGACTTCTAGTCGGAAACTCGATTCGTCGGTCATTCGCAACTCTGCCATGCAAGCCGCTGGGACATGCGCTCCGGGAAATTAGACTGGTGCGATGAACGACACGGACGCCACCGTCGAGTACATCCTGCGAAACTACGACACCATCACCGTCGTAGGTGCAAGCGACGATCCGGCGAAGGCGGCGCACTATGTGCCGGCCCACATGCAGATGCACGGTTGGCGCATCGTCCCAGTCAACCCGCACGCTGCAACGATCCTGGGAGAACCCGTGTACCGCACCCTGGCCGAGGTACCCGAGCAGATCGGGCTGGTCGATGTGTTTCGCCCCTCGGCCGACACGCTGGAGATCGCACGTCAAGCGGTCGACGTCGGCGCAACCGCGCTGTGGCTCCAACTGGGGATCATGTCGGAAGAAGCCCGTTCCATTGCCGTACGCGCTGGCTTGCTCTACGTCGAGGATCGCTGCCTGATCGTCGAGCAACGTCGCCTCGGGCTCAATGCTCCTGGATATCGAGCATCGTGAGCGACGCCCCTGCAGACACGAGACCTCTGGCGGTCGTGACCGGCGCCTCGAGGGGATTCGGGCTTGAGGTCGCCCGGGCGCTCGCCGCAGGAGGCTGGGACGTGGTCACACTCTCCCGCTCCCGCTCTGTTGAGCTCGACCAGCTTCCCTTCCTCACCCAGGTGCAGGGCGACGTGGCCTCCGCGGACCTGGCCGGACTGGTGGCCACGGTTGGTGATCGTCCAGTCGATTTGCTCGTCAACAACGCGGGGGTAGGTGGCACGGCGACGAATTTGGCGTCACTCTCGGCAGACGAACTCGAGCATTGCTTTTCTGTCAACGTGTGGGGACCCGCCCGCGTGTCGGGGGCTCTCCTGCCGAACCTGAGGCTGGGCGCACACCCGCTGGTCGTAAATATCACTTCCCGACTGGCCTCACTCAACCGCCAAGCTTCGGGAGAGTATCGGCATCTCTCCAGCAGTTACGCCTACCGGATCACCAAAGCAGCGCAGAACATGCTGAGCGTGTGCATGGCCGCGGAATTGGGGGACTCCGTCCGCGTCTGGGCGGTCCACCCCGGGCGCCTCCGGACGGCCATGGCCGTCGCCGATGCAGACGGAGACCCGGCCGAAGCAGCCGAACGGCTGGTAACGCTCGTGCAGGCGGACACGGAGACCCGGCTTGCCTACATCGCGCTCGATGAAGGCCCGCTGCCGTGGTGACCGCCGACATGCGGCGGTGTCCTGACCCCTCCCCCCCACGCTCCTCCGCTTCGCCCCGATCCTCGGCGGCAGGCCTTGGAGTGAACGGCGGCAAAAAACCGCGTACGCTGCCGCCATGCGCGCCGTCCAATTCGACATGTCCGACCTTTCCTTCCCTGCCTCGCTTGTCGAGCTGCCTGAACCCGATCTGCCGAACGAGGCGTGGACCCGCGTCGCAGTGGCGACTGGCGGTATTTGCGGTAGCGACCTCCATCTCTTCTCCCACAACACTGGACCGTCACCCACGCTGTACTCGCTGGGAGGGCACGCCTTCGTTTTCGGGCACGAGATCGCCGGCCGAATCATCGAGGCGGGAGCGGACTGCCCGCACCCGGTGGGCACGCGAGTGGCCGTCGATCCCTGCATTCCCTGCGCGGCGCGCGGGATCGATCCTCCCTGCGCGACCTGCGCCCGAGGCTGGACCTCCTCGTGTCTCAATCTCGACAGTGGAGTCGTGAGCTCAGGTCGCACCCTCGGATTCACCGAACACCTTGGCGGTGGGTGGAGCGAACAGGTGCTTGCACACGCGTCCATGCTGCACCCCCTGCCCGATGCGGTCACCGACCGCGGCGCCAGCCTGCACGAGCCCGTCTCGATCGCCTCTCACGGCCTGCTTCGCGCGGCACCACATGACGGTGACCCGGTTCTCGTCGTTGGGGCCGGCATCATTGGCCTCGCCACCGTCGCGGCGGTCAAAGGCCTTTTCCCCAGCTGCCCGGTAACCGTTCTCGCTCGCCACAAACACCAGGCGGATGCTGCGAAAGCCTGTGGGGCTGACCACGTGGTGCTGACCGACGCCAGCAACGGCCACTTTGAAGAGTTGGCGCAGATCATGGGTGTACGCCAGGTGGGGATGGGCGCAGACACCATGTTGATGGGCGGCTTTCCCTATGTCGTGGAGGCGGTCGGCGCCCCAAGGTCGGTCACCGAGGCCCTACGAGCCGTGGCTCACCGGGGAACGGTGCTGCTGCTGGGTGCCGCCGGGGTGAGCGAGGTCGACTTGACTCCGGTCTGGTACAAGGAGGCAGCCCTGATCGGCTCCATCGACCACTCCGTCGATTCCGGCTCGGCGCCCGGGTTGGCGGGTGGCCCCGACCGTCATTCGGTAGACCGTGCGCTCGATGTCCTCGCCGCAGGGCTGCTCCCCGAAAGTGTGGTGGTCACCCATGAGTTCCCCCTGGAGGACTACCGCGAGGCGATCGAAACGGCGATCGATCGTGAGAACTCACACGCTATAAAGGTGGTGTTCCGTCCCGAGTGAAAGAACGTCCCCGGCGTGCCGCGATCGACCCGCCACAGTGAACATTTATCCTTCTCATACCTTTCCTTGACCTGGCATACAGAACAGTAGGTTTCAATGCCTTCATGGCAGGGTCCTCAATACGGAGGCCGGGGCCGAAGGAGACACGATGACGGACCAAGAATTCGATCAGCCTGGTGAAACGGGTGCTGCGGAGCAGGACACGCCTCCCATTCCGACGGCGGGCGTGACGACGGCGGGGGCGGCCATCCCGCTCCCACCCGTAGGCGCCCCGATTCCGGTGCAGCTTCCCGAGAGCACACACAACGCCACGCACGAAACTCCATCGGCCGCCTCTCCGACTACGGACCCGACCTCCATCCCACCCGCCGGGCTCCCCTACGGCTCCTACGCCCTCGGTGCGCTGGCCGGCAACCCCCAGCTGGGGTCGCCCTCGGAATCTGGCTACGGAGGGCCTCCCCACAATCCGGGATACTCCGGTTGGGCTCCCGTGCCTCCTCCGGAAACCCCGCGGCCAGCGGGCAACCACAAACGTCTCGCTGCCCTGATCGGTGCCGCGGCAGTCATTGCCCTCGCCGCAGGCGTCGGCCTCGGCCACGTGGCCTGGACGACCAACTCGAACTCCGTCCCCCCTTCGTCATCCGCCAGCAACGGTTCAGGCTCGGCGAACCCGCCGTTCGGATCCGGCTTCTCCGGATCAGGTTCGTCAGGTTCGTCCGGTTCGTCGGGTTCATCGGGCCCCGGCGACGTCTCTGCCATTGCGAACAAGGTGGACCCCGGATTGGTCGACATCAACACGACACTGGGATTCCAGCAGGAGGAGGCCGCAGGTACGGGTATCGTGCTGACCTCTTCCGGCGAGATCCTGACCAATAACCATGTCATTGATGGAGCAACCACCATCAGTGTGACCGACGTCGGAAACGGCAAGACCTACTCGGCCAGTGTGGTCGGCTACAGCAGGTCGAAGGATATTGCGGTCCTCCAACTGCACGGCGCTTCGGGACTCCAGACGGCGACCATCGGCGACTCCTCCAAGGTGTCGGTAGGTGAGAACGTTGTGGGTATTGGCAACGCCGGCGGGACCGGCGGCACTCCGAGCGCTGCCGGCGGGACGGTGACGGCCTTGAATCAGTCGATCACAGCCAGCGATTCTGGCGACGGATCCTCCGAGCAACTCACCGGTCTCATCGAGACGAACGCGGACATTCAGGCAGGCGACTCGGGCGGATCGCTGGTGAACAGCGCCGGAGAGGTCATCGGCGTCGACACCGCAGCCTCCGCCGGATTCTCGTTCCAATCCTCGGGTCAGTCCGCCGGCAACCAGGGCTACGCCATCCCGATCAACGAAGCGATCTCGATCGCCAAGCAGATCGAGGCAGGATCGACATCCTCGAACGTCCACATTGGTGCAACGGCCTTCCTCGGCGTCGAGGTGGCACAGACCTCGTGTAACGGGGGCGGGGGCTTCGGCGGGGGCTTCGGCGGCAACTTCGGCAATGGGACCGGCTCTGGCAACGCCTCTTCTTCGGGAGCGTTGGTGTGCTCCGTCGTGACCAGCTCGCCCGCGCAGGAAAGTGGGCTGGCCCAGGGCGACACCATCACCTCCCTCAACGGGCAAACTGTCGCGTCGCCCAGTGGGCTCACGAACCTGCTGCTGCCGTTCCATCCGGGGGACAAGGTCACGATCGGGTGGACGGACTCCTCGGGTCAGTCGCACTCCGCCTCCGCACAGTTGTCGTCGGGACCGCCCCAGTAGGAACGTTGTCGTTCCCGATGCCTCCCGTGCACGAACGAGAGCCCTCTCGATCGATGTCCCGATGCCTCGGGGGTGGAGAGCAGAAGCGCGCACGTGAGGATCGGATCGATGTCTGGCCTGTTTTCCCGCAGGTCAGGCAACGTGACGTTCGAGGCGCCACCGGGTCGACCCACGGCGGGGCGTGGACGTCTGTACTCTGAGGCGTAGCGCTACCGGCAAGAGGAGCTTGCGTGATCGTTGACCAGTGCTTCGACGCACCAACTCCGATTGAAGGAGAGTCCGAGACGGCGGAGGCTTCCTTCGTGAACGGCCCGCTCAGTGATGAGGAGCTGACTCGGCTGGCCATGGACGCGGACCCCGATGCCCCGCTCAGCAGCGACGCGATTCCACTCAGCCTGCACCTGGCTCAGTTCGCGGGCTTGGCGCTTCCGGAGTGGTACATGCCTCCCGCGATGGCTCGCAGCGGGAGGCGTTGGCGGACGCCCATCGTCGTGGCCATCATCGCTGCCTTCCTGCTCATTGAGGCGCTGGGACTGTGCAACACATTTGGCCAGCTGACCTTGGCCTAGCCCGCCATCATCGATCTTGCGGTTGAGCCCCGGAGCAGAGCGGTGAATGTGGCTTCTCGTGGCTGGAACGCACTATAAAGCCTGAGCACCGACGAGATTGTTCCTAGACGACCAGCCATCAAAATCTATGGCTTACCGGCAGCCACCCAGCTGTTTACGCGACTATCACTGATTCGGCGCGCCGTAGCCATATTGGCCCACGTCCGAAAGCGCGTCTTCTCGTCGTTGCTCAGTTGGGAGAACAGGGTTTTCTCGCTGGAGGCACCACTTGGACGTGCCGACCGGGCGCGGACCGGGCTACTACCGCTCGCCCTCCCTTTTGCAATGAACGGCTCGAATGCCGCCCGCACTCGGCTCGCGTTTTGGCTATTGACGTCGATCTCATAGGATTTTCCGTCGAGAGAGAAGTACACCGTCTCGTCGGCGTCTCCCCCATCGATATCGTCGGTCAGCTTGACTATTACCGTTTTTGCCATGAAACCATATTGACAGAGTGCAACGGTATAAGCGAATTCGATTGCAACCAGGCAAACGATTACGTCCAATCCCAATATTTGGCAAGATCTACTACCACCATTTGCTAGTCCGTTAGCGAAAATAACGTCGAAGGCGCTTGCGGCTTGCAAAAGGACAATCCGCTGGGAGCGCCCTCCCATGCTGCAACGCCGCCCGGCCAACCGGCGCGAAGTGCAGGTTCTGTGCATCGTTCGTCAGTTGAGGCCAAGCCTCGTAGGCTTCAGGCGCCTCGGCGCGCCAGATTCGACCCCTTTTCCCCCTCCGTCGGATCATGGCGCGTCGGGGCACCTATTGGCGTCTCAACCCGGCGCTGACGCGCCTGGATCCCCACCCTGACACGAGAGGTGACCGACTCCGGCAAAATGGAAGCATGAGCCGACGGAACGACGCGACGAGAGGCTCCGGTCCTCGGCGCCGCGAAGCCCGGCCTTTGCGGCTCGGATCGCATTGGCGAGCAGACGGCGCGCCAAAAGCGGCATTTCGTTCGCAGCAGGACGCACTTCGGGCCGCAAACGTGCGCCAGATCGAATCGGGAACGGTCTTGCACGCCTATGCCTGTGACGTGTGCTCTTCTTGGCACCTGGGGAATGCTGGAGCACGCGAACGGTAGGCCAGCGGTCCTCTCGGGCAATGGCCATGACATTTCGCGCCGCCCGACCCCCCCGACGGGCTGCGATCATGGGCTCATCGAAACAGGACGGGACAACGAAGGATCATCAATGGAGCGGCCTGAAGAGCTACCGTCCAGGCGGTTTGATGCGTGGCGGCGGCGCTCTGCCATTAGCGCAATCGCCACTGGCGTGGCGTTGGGCCTCAAGGAGATCTTTGAGCCCACCACGAACGAGCCGGTGATCACTGCCGAGGCTCCGGGCGAACCCCCTGATGCCGAGAACAGGCTCCGGGTGATACTCGACCCTGACGATCCCTCCAAGTCGGTGGCGATCCTGCCTCACAAGGCAGGCGGAGCGGAGTCGTAGCCCGCTCGTGGCCGTTGCCCGGCCTTTTGAGCAATGGACCTGTACGCCTACTCCCCCCGAGCTCTTCGGCAAGAAGCGGATCGATCCGCAGGCAGATCTGATGAGCGCACTCACCACCGTCGAAGTGGACGGTGAGCAGCGCCACGGAGCTCGAGCAGTTCTTGTCTTGACCGTGGACGGGAACCAGACGACGCGCAATCTGATCTCAGGAGCGATGCACGCGTTCTTTCAACACCCCGACCAATGGGAGCGCCAGCGTCTCGATCGCACGTTACTGCCCCGCGCCGTCGAGGAGATGCTGCGTTACGTCACCCCGGTGATGAACTTTCGGAGAACCGCCATGCGTGACGTCGAAATTCAGTGGGACAAAGATCCGAGAAGGCGACCTTTTGCCACGCGATGGGCAATCGGGGTGAAGAGGTCTTCGAGGATCCCGATGACTTCGATATCGGCCGTGATCCGAATCCCCAAATCGCCTTCGGGGGCTGCGGTCCCCATTTCTGCCTTGGCGCGAACCTAGCTCGGATGGAAATCAGATCATGTTCGAGCGTCTTCTCGACCACCTTCCCGACATCTATCCGGACGGCGAAGCGCAATGCTTGTCTCGGTTCGTCAACGGGGTGAAGCTCCTTCCGGTGGCATTCACACCCACGGTTCCGCAGGGGTCGCTGATCCGCCGGCACGAGAGGACGCTAAATGGCGAAAGCAGCGCCCGACGCGCTGAAAGGATCAATCCGGGACGTCCGGCGTGGTCAGGTCATCGCCACTACCCGCCCGTTTCGACAAGGGACGTGGCGCTGCCGGTACCATTGGGGTCGGAGCTTGAAGTGAGGGAAGACCCAAATGTTCCCAGCTGTCAACGACACGTGTCACGGGTGGACAGGGAAAACAGCGGTACCAGAGCTCGGCGAGGACGGCCCGCCCGTCGATGGCGCGTGGCGGGTCTGGGAGAAACTGCGCGGCTGGGAACGGCGCTTCGCTCTCGCGGTAGATGCCACGCTGGCCGTGGGACTCTTCGTCCTCTGCTCCGGATGGTTTTTCTTCTCGAAAGTTCCCCGGAGCGATCTTGCGCTTGTGGCCGGACTTACGTTTCCTCTGGTGCTGCGCCGGCGGGCTCCGATCCCAGTCTTCTTGGTGATCGCTGTCGTGGCGTTCGTGCAGTGGGTGGTCGCAGGTCCGCTCGTGGCAGATGCAGCGCTCTTGGCTGCCCTCTTCACAGTGACCACAGAGTGCGATTGGCTCGCGGTCGTCGTGGCCGGGTTGATTGTCGAAATCGGTGTGATCATGGCCACAGAGCGCTGGACACCCATCGGCAACTATTTCAAGTCACTGATCTTCCTCACCGGAATGGCCGCAGCTGCACTGTTGGCCGGTGTGGTCGTGCGTACGCTACGCCACCAGATGGGCTGGCTGGTTGAGCGAGCACAGCGTCTTGAGTTCGAGCGCGATCAGCAAAGCTTTCTGGCCGCGGCGAGCGAAAGAGCGCGCATCGCACGAGAGATGCATGACGTGGTGTCGCACAACATTCAGGTGATGGTGACGTTGGCCGATGCCGCTGCCATCGCGCAGCGCACCGATCCCCAACGCGCAAGCGAAGCAATTACCGAAGTGTCGGGTGCAGGCCGTCAGGCGTTGCACGACATGCGTCGGCTGCTGGGCCTCCTGCGAGACGGGGCCGAAGAGACCAGAACCGGTGTCAATCTTCATGAGCAATTGGATCGCGTCGTGCTGGCCCCGCAACCGGGTCTGAGCGAGCTCGGTGCCTTGGCGGAACGGGTTCGATCCACAGGCCTGATGGTCAGTCTTGAGAGCTCCGGCGAACCATTCCGCCTTTCCGGCGCAGCCGAGCTCACGGTGTACCGCATCGTGCAGGAGGCATTGACCAATGTACTGAAGCACGCTGCGTCTGCGCGTTCCGTGAATATCTCACTCACCTTTGATGATCCCCATGTGACCGTGCGCATCATCGATGACGGACGGTCGCCTATGCCCGTCCTTTCACGCGGCACGCCATCGCTCGGACCGGGCGTACATCCGGGAGGGCACGGCGTACTTGGCATGAAGGAACGGGCGGCTGCGTTCGAAGGCAACCTCACCGCCGGTCCGAATGATGCTGGCGGTTGGGAGGTTGCGGCAACGCTCCGCAGCTGCAAAGCGCCCATCATCGCATGACGATTCGTGTCGTCCTGGCCGATGACCAATCGCTTCTGCGCAAGGGATTCCGGATGATCCTTGAGGCCGAGGACGATATTACGGTCATCGGTGAGGCGGCGGACGGAGAGGCGGCGGTTCGATTGGTCGAGCTCTACCAGCCCGATGTGGTCCTTATGGATGTACGCATGCCCACGCTCGACGGCATAGGGGCCACCCGTGCCATCACCGCATCAGGCTCCCTGAGCCACGTGCTCATTCTGACCACGTTCGACCTGGACGAGTACGCCTTCGGGGCGCTACGGGCCGGGGCGAGCGGATTCCTCCTCAAAGACGTACCCCCCCACGAACTGGGGCAGGCCATCCGCACTGTGGCTCGCGGGGACGCGGTCGTATCGCCGCGCATTACCAGGCGGTTACTCGAGGAGTACTCCCAGCAATTGCCAGATCTGTCAGGCGGTGCGAACGATGATAACACCGTCCCAGCTGTGCTCAGCGGTCTCACAGGGCGAGAGCGTGAAGTTCTCGTCGCAGTGGCGGAAGGACTTTCCAATGTGGAAATTGGGGAACGCCTTTTCGTCTCAGAGGCGACGGTGAAGTCGCACGTGGGCAGGGTTTTGGCCAAGCTTGGACTCAGGAACCGCGTGCAGGCGGTAGTACTCGCGTTCGAGACGGGTCTCGTGCGGCCGTCGTAGCCGCGCCGGACCGTCAGTACACTCCGATTCGTGACCTCTGCCGATACCGAGTTCGGCGTGTTCACCGATGAGGGTCCTTGGGTGCTGGACTTGGAGAATTTGGCCTGGAAGACCGGTCTGAGCCGGGTGCGGGCCGAGCTGCAGTCGACGTTGCCCGAACTGATCCGGCCCCGGAAGGTACCCCCGGGGGCGCGTGTCGGGACAACGGTGCGCAATCTCGGTGGTGCGCTCGGCCTGTGGTACCTCACCGAGCGGCGACGGGGCGGTTCGGAGAAGGTTGCGGGGATCTCACGGCGGCTGCGCATTGCCGCGGAGCGGCTGGGACCGACGTACATCAAGCTCGGCCAAATTGTCGCATCGGGCGACGGTATCTTCCCCCCCGAACTCGTAGCGGAGTTCAAATGGTGCCGGGACCGGGTGCCTCCGGAACCTTGGCCCGTCGTCGAACGAGTGCTGACCGAAGAGCTGGGCCGGCCACTATCGGAGGTCTTCGGTTCTCTCGACCATGTTCCGCTGGCTGCCGCGTCCATAGCCCAGGTGCACGCCGCACGGTTGGTCGATGGGACCGACGTGGTGGTGAAAGTCCAACGACCGTCGGTCGCCCAACGGGTGCGCCAAGACCTCGCCGTCATGTCGTGGCTGGCTCCCCACCTGGTGGGCCGGATCCCGATCGCCGCACTGGCCAATCCCCCAGCGCTGGTGGAGCTCTTCGCCGAGACAATCGTAGAGGAACTTGATTTCCGTCTGGAGGCGGAGAACATGCTCGACATCGCCGTGACCTTCGCCGACCTCGGTCAACGTAACTTCGTCGTCCCTCGGCCGCACCCCACTCTCGTCACCCGACGAATGCTCGTCATGGAACGATTGAGCGGCTTCAACTTCTCTGACGTAGAAGGGATGCGCGCAGCGGGGATAGACACCGATGCAGTCGTACGGAGCGGCATGATCGGGTTCCTCGAGGGCGCCATGATGTACGGCGTCTTTCACGGTGATCTTCACGCCGGGAACCTGTTCATCCTTCCCTCGGGAAAGATCGCACTGCTCGACTTCGGCATCACCGCCCGCCTCTCCGAACCCAAGCGCTTGGCGCTTCTCTCACTGATCGTCGGTGCGTCGAATGGGCATATTCCGTCACAGGTGGCCGCGTTGCGAGACCTCGGTGCGCTCCCCCCGAACACAGACGTGGACACCGTCATCGCCCAGCTGGGTCTTGACAGACCCCCGATCGATCCCACCACACTCACGGCCGACGAGTTGGTCGGAGAGCTGCAGCGATCGATCAAGTCGCTGCTCGCATTGGGCGCCCGCATGCCCAAGGAACTCATGTTGTTCGTCAAGAACTTGGTCTTTTTGGACGGTGCCATCGCAACTTTGGCTCCCGACCTCGATCTCTTCGGCGAGATCGAATCCATCTCCTTGATGTTCGCCGAAAAACATGGCGAGCGGATCATGCGCCAGCTCGGCCTGCAACGCCAGGATGATTGGAAACCCGACCTGAGCAGTATGAAAGCGGGCTTCGGGGTGGACGAGTCGACCGAGCGTCTGACCCATCGTCAACTTCAAGCCAGGCGCGCCCAGGTACGCGAGAAGTTCGATGGACGGCGCAAAGGCAGCCGGCGTCGTGCCCGACGGGGCCGGACCCCGAACTGACGACTCCAGTCTTTGCACGCTGACGGCCTTCGGGCCGTCGCCCGCCCGCCGTGAGAGGCTGGAGCCGTGCACGTCATTCGGCAGTTGGTAGAAGAGGATTGGGACCAATGGAAGCCCTTGTGGGCCTCGTACCTCGACTTCTACAGAGCCACGCTGTCGGAGGAGACCTCGCTGAACACATTTGAGCGCCTCACACGTGGCGACGCCGACATGTTCGCCCTGCTTGCCGCGAGCGAACAGGGTGAGGGGGCCGGGGTGGTGCACTGTGTGGTACATCCGACGACGTGGTCCGGACGCCCTTCTTGCTACCTGGAGGACCTCTTCGTGACACCGGCCGCACGAGGCACGGACCTCGGCCGACGTCTCCTTCACGAGGCGAAGCGGGCGTCCGTCGAACGGGGAGCCGAACGCCTCTACTGGCATACCCAGGAGTACAACGGGAGGGCACGGTCGCTCTATGACCAGGTGACTCGTCCAACTTCGTTCATCGTCTACGAAATGTGAGTCAGCTACCGCCAGAGGCCAACGTGGAAGGATGCGGGCGTGCCCAATCTGCGCACCATGGTGACCGAGCTCGGCACGGGACTCGGCATGCTCGGTGGCCAGGACCTCGATGAGGTCCTGGCCACCCGTTCACCCGTGATGCGTAGCCTGTCGCCCGACAACTGGGATCTGCTCTGCTCGATCCGGAGCGGTGGTGCCTTCGACACCGAGTTTCACGCGGCATGGCTGAACGGGAGGACGTTCCTCGAGGCTCGGGAGGGACTCAGAGGGCGACGGCCCGAACTCGTGGAATGGAAGGGGGCGGTGCGGGCCAGCGGTGACGAAGTGGCCCCGGTGGATCTGCGTATAGACCACGTCTACCTTGTCAGCTGCAAGTACATGTCGGACATCTTGTTCAATGTCTCTCCATCTCATATCTTCGACTCCTTGTTGGTCGGGGGCCTGGCGAAGCGCCGGCGAGGCGTGGGAGGTGATTGGTATGCCGAAGTCGCCCCAATCCAGTACCAGGAGCTTTTTGATGTCGTCCGCACGGCTCTGCACGACGGAATGATGACGCCGCTGGCGGAAGAGGGTCCTCACGGCACGGTAGGGTCCCCGGCCCTACCTGGACTCGAATCGACTGCCCGCAGCGAGACGAACGGCGTCGTGGCGCGGCACTCTGCATCCACCCTGCGAGACCTACCCGCTCGCGCGGTCGACCTGACGGCGGCGGATCGAGCCGCCCTGGGAGAGCGGCTGAAATCCGGCTGGCCCGGAGAAGCCAAAGCGGCATACCGCGAGCTCTCCGACGAGGTCGCTCGGGTCTCAGTATCCCGCTGGCATACTGCGCTTTCGGCGGGCGCGAATACAGGGGAAGCGATGCTGTGGCGGCTCTTGCGGATGGGGAGCGCGCCCTATTTCGTCCTGGGTTCAAGTGCCGCACGATCGTTGCGGCTTCGCATCGCCACCCCATGGGACTGGAAGCAACTCTTCCGACTGGTTCGGCTCGAGATTTTTCCCCAACACGGCGGCCAGCCACGTGTTGGCTGGATGGCCACCGTGCGGGAACGAGCTACCGGTCAGCTCCGAGAGGTGTCTGGTCACGTCGAGGTGCGATGGAGTCATGGTCGGTTCGGAGGACTGCCTGAGGCGAAGGGATACCTCGACACGAGCCACCACAAGGTACCGGGTTACTTCCCCCTCCAATGAGGTGCTTCGATCTCTCCGTGTTCGAGGCGCCATTGCGCGTCCCCGAACTACGACTGGGACCGGTGCTCTTGCGCCCTTTCTTGCCGTCCGACCTCCCTTTGGTGCGCCAGGCGGCGACGGACCCTTACATTCCCGCGGTCACGTCGGTCCCTTCGGCCTACAGCGACGACGGTGGACGCGCCTTCATCGAGCGGCAGCAAGACCTGGCCCTCGAGGGCCATGGATACCCTTTCGTGATCGCCGACTCGGCAGACCCGCGACAGGGAGTCGGTGGTCTGGGGTTATGGCTGCACGAGATCGAGAGTGGTCGCGCGTCCATAGGTTATTGGGTCGTCCCTACCGCTCGGGGAAAGAAGATGGCGGGGTGGGCTCTACGGGGCGTCGTCGCCTTCGCCTTTGAGGTACTCGCGATCCCTCGTCTCCATCTGTTCATAGAGCCTTGGAACATCGCGTCGCGACGGACAGCCGAGTTCGCAGGGTTCATGCAGGAGGCACTCCTCCACGAATGGGAGAGGATCAACGACGTCCAGCGCGACGTCTATGCCTATGCCCTCGTGCGTGAACGGTGGCTGACCCGCGGGGATACCGGGCGCACCGATGTCATGGATTAACCGCCGCTTGTTAGGCGATAGGCAAGCCGCTCGGAAGCGATCGCGCCACTTCGCATTGCGGGCCACCGTGGCCCTCTGCGCGTCATTTCTTTGGATCCTCGTCGGACTCGGCGAAGTTCCAGCCCATGCCGCCACAGGGCACGCTGCGGCGGACCACGGGCAACGAACGAGCACATCACCGGGGGTCCCGACTGGACATGCGAACGACGTTGTCCATGGCCATAAGGAGGGCCCCCTCGCGGTTGCCTTCTCGGTCCTCGGGGTCATCGTGGTCGTCGTCCTCATTGTCACCCTGGGATCCATCTCAGTCCGACGACGCACGCGCGACGGTCCGCCCCGGCGGCGCCGCGAACCGCCTGATCGCCGAAGGGGGCTATTCGGATGAGTGGTCCGGCAGAGGAGCGAAAGCCGGCGCAGTGGACGGACCCTGCGCCCACGTACGACAAGGTGGCGGCGGATTACGCCGACAGATTCGTTGACGAGTTGGGCCACAAGGCGTTTGATCGGGAGATCCTGACCCGGTTCACTGTCATGGCGAAGCCCGTTTCTCGCGCGACGCGACCAGTCTGCGACCTCGGCTGCGGCCCTGGCCAAGTAGGTGCATTCTTGGCCTCGGGGGGTCTCGACGTGATCGGGATTGACCTCTCGCTCGGCATGGTCGAACAGGCACGCCAACATTTCCCCGCGATGACGTTTTCCCAGGGTGACATGACATCGTTGATCCTTCCCGACCAGGCGCTGGCAGCCATCGTGTGCTTCTACGCCCTGATTCATATTCCCCGCACGCGCGTGCCACTCGCCCTCCGAGAGATGCGGCGGGTCCTCGTCGACAAGGGACCATTGCTCATCGCCGTGCATGGCGGGGAAGGGTCCCTGCACGCCGATGAGATGGCGGGCCAGAGCGCCGATCTGGATGTCACGTTGTTCTCGCTCTCTGAGCTCGCCAAGCTGACAGAGGATGCAGGATTTCAGGTCGTGGAGGCGCATGAGCGCGCACCGTACGAACGGGAGTACCCGACTCCACGTCTCTATCTCTGGGCAACCCGCCGGGCCTGAATGGCATATTCTGCACAACTGCAGACGTGCCCCGTCGCCCCCATTTCGCAACGCTCCCGGAACGAATCGACCAGCTGAGCCTGCACACGACAGGTCATCGGCGCGATAAATGGCGCCTCGTGACGGGCGGCCTCGAGTTGGCGATGTCCTGCGACTTCCTCATCGCCTCGGATTGTGCTCGCTTTGCCGACACGCATGCGGCGGTCGCCGTGGTGCCAGGTGGAGGGATGAGTATTCGGCTTCCCCAGCTGATCGGGATCGACCGCGCCCGACGGACGTCGTTCACCGGTGATTTCATCGATGCACAGACTGCGTGCGATTGGGGGTTGGTGGTTGAAGTCGTGCCCCACGAAGGTTTGATCGATCGGGCTCGGCAGGTTGCATCCTCCATTGCCTCTCTTCCCCCGGAAAACGTGCGCGAGGTTCGACGTGTCTATGACGTCGTCGCCACGTTGATCGGAGAGGACGCACGGGCCGCCGAGGCGGATGCGTCGCGCCAATGGATGGAAGGGCGATTCAATCAGGCGCGACTCGACGAACAGCGCAGCGCCATCATCGCCCGAGGTCAGAATCGCACCGACGGGTAACAGCGCGGCCAGCCGGTGCACCGCGGCCCGCGGCCGACACCCGGCAGGCACCGCTCTAGCGGGACGTGGGGAAGATCAGCTCCTCGGAAGACATGGAGTCGATCGCCGCCTGCCGTTCGAGCGCAGTTCGTGGCCCACACCGGTCCGCCGCATCCAGCACACGCTCCAACAAGCCGATGTCGCCTGGCGTGCAGAAGGCGTGCACCCCCGGGGTCGAAAGGGCGAAGCCGACCCCGCGGTTAATTTCCTCGTCAGACGCTGCAGGTTCGTACCACGAAGTAGCCCATCGCCCGCTCGAAGGATCGCCCGCTGCCTCCACCAAGGTGCGCTGGTCGGCCCACGGCCGGCGTGCAGCAGCCTTGATGGCCATCACCCCGATGTCGCGCGCTTGGCACAGCGCCAGTAGTTCCTCAGCTGGCTCCCGGTACACGGCTTGTCCCCACAGGCCCGGATAGACGGGGAACATCACCGTATCGAGATCGAACCTCCTGAGGGCCTCCAAGAACGCAACCGGCACCGTCATGTCGTGGCCGGTGATTCCCGCGAAGCGCGTCTGGCCCTGGTCGCGGAGCTGGAGGATTCGCTCGAGCGCTCCAGAGCGCCGGTCGAGCTCCTCGAGACTCGTCACGGCGTGGGCTTGGTAGAGGTCCAGCACGTCGCATTGAAGCAGGCGGCGCGTGGTGTCGAACTGATCCTGTACCCCGTCGGAACTCGCTCGCAGCGTCTTCCCCGCAATGAACATGTCGGCACGGCACGCCGCCAGATGAGGCCCGACTACTGCTTCGGCAGCTCCGTACTGCGGAGCGATGTCAAGGTGGTTCACACCTCGTTCACGCGCCGACTGCAACCAGGCCCCTGCCTCTTCGGATGTTGCTGCCCAGCACGCCGCCCCTCCGAGGATGGCCACGCTGCTGTAATGGTCGGTGCGACCCAGACGGCGCCGCTCCACGTCAGGCCCGGAGCTCTGGCTTGAGAGCGAGAATGTTAAACATGGCACCCACCGGGTCGGAGAGAACGGCAAAGCGGCCGGGTTCGATATCGGTCGCCGCCATGAGCACCGAGGCTCCGAGGTCCTGCGCTTTGGTGAGCGCCGCATCGGTGTCCTCCACCGCGAAATAGACGCCCCAGAAGGACGGCGTATTGGGGGGCATCGTGGGTGGCTTGGCCATCATCCCGCCGACGGACCTCCCGCCGACCTGTCACTCCGTGTAACGACCGGGCCCCTCTGGTCCCTGCGTCTCAGCGTCCCATCCAAATACCGCCTTGTAGAACGCCTCGGCACCCTCCAGGTCATCGGTCATGAGCTCGCTCCAGCAGTAGGTCCCCGGCTCATTGACCAGTTGTGCGCCCATATGCTGACCGGGTTGCCAGAGGCCGAGCGCGGCACCTCCCGGATCGGCGAACACCGCCATTCTCCCAGCGTCCATCACATCCATCGGCGCCATATAGACCGTACCCCCGTTGGCCGCAACCTTGGCGATCGTGTCGTCAGCGCTTGTCACGTTGACGTACGTCGACCAGTGCGGCGGTGCCGCTGGGTTCATGTTCGGACCCAACCCGGCCACGGTCTTTCCGTCCATGTCGCACACCGTGTAACCGCCGGCTTCTGGGGGGCCTTCCGGGGCATTCCATCCGAAGAGCCCGCTATAGAACTCCGTGGCGCGGTCCTGGTCGGCGCTTCCCATGTCGACCCATGACGGGACCCCGTCCTCGTAACGTTGAACTTCCATGCCATTCCTCCTGGTGTCAATCCCCAGCTTGTAGCCGACGGTATCCCATGGGAGCCGATGGTGCCTCCGCTGCTCTGCAGCACGGAGGTTGGCGCGCCGCGAGAGGTTGGTCCGGGCCGTCTCGAAAGTCGTGGCCCTGCTGTCTGCGATACCTAGGGCGCGTTGACCAAGGAATGGGCCGCCATGTCGAAATAGGCCCGCAACTCCTCGGCGTCGGCGGGCGAGAGGCCACGGCCGACCATCTGCTCGACTGCACTGCGCATATGGCGCAACCAGGCATCCCGTTCCGCTGGGCCGATCACGAAGGGAACATGCCGCATTCGCAACCTGGGGTGGCCCCGTTGGTCGTTGTAGGTCGCCGGACCTCCCCAGTACTGCATCAGGAACAGGGCGAGATGGAGCTTTGATTCGGTCAGATCGTCCGGATAGAGCGGTCGCAGCAAGGGATCGCCGGCGACACCCAGGTAGAAGTGGTCGACCAAGTCGACGAAAAACTGCTCACCGTTCACCCGGTCGAAGAGCGCATCCACAGGGAGGACGGTAGACGCTCTAGACTGCTCACCGTTTCGCGGCCGTAGTTCAATGGTAGAACCTCAGCCTTCCAAGCTGATCATGCCGGTTCGATCCCGGTCGGCCGCTCTCATCAAAGACGCAGATCAGGGCGTTGAGTCCCTGTCGGCTTGGTGCGAAAGCGGATCAGAAAGCCGAAGGTCTTGAGACGCCTTTCTCCCTTGCTCCCACGACGGGGATGCACACCGAGGCCATCGCGACCGGGTTCATATCTGGGATGGGAAACGGGCCGCTCAACATTCAATTACTTTTCATGTAGCGAGCAACCCTCATTTGCCGGAACCAAGAATGCGCCAAGAGCCGCCAGCGCCGCCTCCTGGCGCGTTGCGATACCGAGCCAGGGTGCCGGCCCGGGCGCACGCAACTGGGGCACCTCCGTTAACCCGTCGTCACCAACCTACTTCACACCGCGCATCGCCTCCGAGATCATCGCCACGGCCGTTGGAAGCCGACGCGGCGTGGTCCCACGCTTCTGCCAACGTGGTGGTCCTTGGGACCGGCAAACGGCATGTTGCCTTGGACCGCACAGAGTTGTTTGACCGTTGTGAAAGCGTTGTTTCAGCGTTCGGCCGGAGTAGTTCAGGCGATCGTAGGGTCGGGGAAAACTCAATCGGACGTTATGGATGAGAAACGCCTGGAATGGAATACGGACCGACGGAATCAATGGACCGTATTGCGATGGCTCGCCTACACGAACTCTCAGTTGTGCAATGCACCAACGTGTCGGGGCAGGTCAATAGTTGTCTTTCATTGCCCCACAATGTCTCAGTGTTCTTTGCCGTCTTCGGCGTGTTCTTTCTCTTGGTGTTCGTCTTCAGCCTCGTCTGCCAGATAAAGATCATTACGAAGGCCGGATATTCCGGGTGGTATGTGTGTTGACCGCCTTTGTCCCAATCCTCAACATCGTGATGTTTGTGGTGTTTGTCTTCGGGAAATGGCCGATCCAAACACGTCTCGAAAAATGCCGAACGTAGCGGGTCTCGCGGCTTTGCGCCTCCGCAGTTTGTGCAGGGGGGGCCGGCCCGACGATCGCCCCCGGGGGAATAACGCCAGGCCCATTTCCGCCGCCGCCCACCGCCTCCCCCGTTCAATCGGATGAAACGAAGACTATCTATTCAGTTGGTGTGGGAAAGCAAGGGCAGCTGATGCTGCGGCGATCCACCATTTGCGGCTCAATGGATCGGCCTGCCCTCTATTGCATGAATTGCGGGACCCCCTTTGAGGCAGGAACTGCCAGTTGCGCTTCGTGCGGAACATCGGTCAGCCAAGTTTCGCGGTAACCGTCATCGCTTCGGAGGTTGGTTCAGTCCTCCGTCTCTGTGAACCGCCAGTCGCAGCGTCTGGACTGGTCTGGCACAGCACGACTCCGGACCCATCGCAATCTGAAATCATTGATCGCTTACGGGACCTGGGCACACGGATCGACGGTCATCGCGTGGGTCCGGATCCGTCGCGGGGGACCCATGAGACGTCCCACAAGCGCAACAACGCATCTCGTCGCCAGTCTGCGTGAACCCTCGCTCGTCGTCGCCGACGCCGGAAGGTTTCAGGGCTCTCGATTCGGTTCGGTTGAAGAGAGGCCCTCCAATTGCGCGACGACCACATCCGCCGCGGTTTGCCCGCTCTCGAACTCACGATTGCTGAGACGGGCATGCCCGTAGCGGACGCGCTGATAGAGGAGGGTGAGGACATGGAGGGATGCGGACGAGTCTTCGTCAGAGCTGGAGTCGAAGACATGGGAAAGCCGCCTCTCGAACTCACGGGCTGTTTCCGCAGCAGCGCGGGGCGATTCGCTTTGACGAGCCACGATCAGGACCCGACGATATGCAGCCCGGATGTCCTCGAAGGAGTCAAGCCAGACCCCCCCAGGCCCAAACCGGGGTGTCGTGTCCGGCGCGGCTTGTTTCCGGCGCCACATCTGTCGGAGGCGGCCCAGAAGCCGAAGCAGCGCGAGTTGGAGCTGTCCGAAGAGGTGCGACCACGTAAAGACCGAGTCGCGTTCCTCGTCAACCTCGGAGCTGCCGTCGCGCGACCGTCGCAACCAGTGCGGATGGAGGTAACGCAGCGCGAGCCAGATCACCGCAGCGACGCTCAGCGCGCCGACAACCTCCCACACCACCATCGGCACGTCGGCCGCGTGCCTGAGGGGCGGGTGGGCGACGGGCGACGGCGCGCGGATAGAGCGGAGAGGCTGCTGAGCCGTTCGCCCGTGACCGCCGCCGGGCAGGAGGTGCCACAGCTTGGCAAGGACCCAGCCGATCGCCCTTACGACCACCAGAGCGGCGCGTCCGGCCAACCGGACCAGCGGGCCGCCGCCCACAGCGACCAGCAGTGAGAGTCCGGCGATGAGCGCCAGCGGAACGGCGAGGACGCCCAACCATCCGAACCCGGGCCCCGCTGACGAGCCGTGCAGAACCTCCCGCTCGATCTCTCGCTGACGGATGAGGGCCAAGACGGTACCTGTCAATAAGAAGAAGACGAGCAATAGCGCACCAGCGTCACTCGTCGTGGCCCGGAAGCTGACGTCGCGGCGAGGCGCCCGACCGGCGAAGATCCCGATGAAGGCGATCGCGGAGAGACCGGCCGACCAAGCTGCGTGCCGAAACGAGGGACGGACAGTGCCCAGCCACGTTCCTCGCGTCCACACCATGATGGCGACGAACCAGGCAGCTCCGGCCACCACGGCCGCCCGATGTCCCTGGCTGTCCCATGGGCGGACCGCCACCCGCCACACCGACCCTCCGACGCTCAGCTCGCTGAGGCAACCAGCTGTGACTGCCGCGCCAACCACCACTATGGCGGCTATGAGCAGGGCTCGCTGCCACCCGCGCCAGCGAAGACGCGCCGTGGCGGCCGTCATGGCTACGGCCGCGACGGCCGGGACAGCGAAGCCCAGGAAGGGCAAATGGACCTGCGGCCCGTGCCCGCTATTCCAGGACGAGGTTACGAGCAGGCTCACCCATGTTGCCTCGCCGACCGCCAGGCCGGCAGGCACGACGACGTCAGCGAGCCAATTCCACCGTGGTGCGCTGCTTCCAGTCCTCGACGTAGGCCACCTCCTCGCGGGTATCGACTGTCCTGGACGGCGGTGGCGTCCCTGCGTCGTTGCCCACCCAGACGGACGTCACCGGCAGCCGACGTCGAATATCGGCCATGGCGGCAAGGGTCCGTTCGGGAAAGTCCGCGGCAATGACGACCACGCTGATCCCACTGCGAAACCGCCCGCACTCGGAGGCGAGTACTTCTGCCATCGACATGGTTCCATACGGTGACACCCGGGCCAGCAGTTCCATCATGTCAGCCAGTGCGGAGGGCGACATGTTCGGGGCGTAAGCCAAGGGGTGTCCGTCCATCGTCCCGGTCGAATAGAGGCCGACCCCGATTCCTCGGACGCTGAGATCGGAGACGACCGACGCCGCCACCGCGACGGTGAACTCGGTGAGATCGACAGAGGGTATCTTCCCTCGACCCCGCGGCCCATGGAGGTCAACGAAGGTGGCCACGCGCAGGCTGGTCGTTGGTTCGTAGACACGAACCAACAGGGACGGCGAGCGGGCACTCGCCCGCCAGTCGACGTGGCGGAGTGGATCACCGGCCCGGTACTCGCGGACCCCCGCCACGCGACTCGGATCGCCGAGGAGAATCGATGGCGAGCGTTTATCTCCGAGGAGCATGCGTGAGGCCATGTTCGGAGGCTCCAGCGCGAACACCTTGGGGTAAACGAGCAGACGGTCGACCTCACCGAGCCTCGCCGTGCGCCGGCCATATCCGATGGGGTCCCCGGACTCAAGGCGCACAGGACCGAAAATGTAGGCACCTCGCCGGTCGCACACGACGGTCAGACGGCGCCGCACACGTCCAAATGGCAGTATCGGGAGCAAGAGGTGGAGGACGGCATCGCGACGCGAAACCGCATCGTCAATGGTCCCACCCCGGATCGTCAGTGACGTGGGGACGATGTCCTCGACGTGCAGCCAGGTGAGAGGCAGGAGCTTGTCGTTGACGATTTCGATCCCCAGGGTGATCTCCTCTCCGAAGGTAGCCCGGCCTTGGCTGACCGCGCGTGTATAGGTGAGGTTGGTGAGGCACTCTCTTTGCCATACCCATCCGGCGAGGACGGTGATCGCGCCAAGGGTGCCAGACAGCGCCAAGGGCACCGAGCGGATCGCCCATCCAACAGCGGCGAGGGCGGCGAGGAGGGATGCCGCCCACCAATAGGCGGTCACCCGGCGGTTCACCCGGCGTCGTCCTCCACCGGTACGGGCGTGGCGTCGAGGATCCGGGAGAGGACGGCGGCGGCCGAGTCGCCCCGCAGGCGGGCATGGGCAGTCACGATCAGGCGGTGGGCGAGAACCGGGATCGCCAGTGCTTTGACATCGTCGGGGATGGTGAACGACCGGCCCTCTAGCAGGGCTCGGGCTTGGATGGCGCGGTGAAGGGAGAGGGCGCCGCGAGGGCTTACTCCGAGGGCCACCCGCTCGTCTTGACGGGTGGCGCGGACGAGGTCGACCAGGTAGCTGCGGACTGGGTCGCTGACGGTCACCTGCCCTCGTTGGTGTTGAAGTCGGATGAGGTCGTCGGCGGTAACGACCGGGGAAAGCCGGCTGAAGGGATCGTCGTCCTCGAACCGTAAGAGGATGGCGTGCTCGTCGTCCACGCTCGGATATCCGAGCGTGACGCGAATCAAGAAACGGTCGAGTTGGGCTTCGGGAAGTGGAAAGGTGCCTTCAAGCTCGATCGGGTTCTGCGTGGCCAGGACGAGGAAAGGCTTTGGGAGCACAGTCGTATGGCCATCGACGGTGACCTGGTGTTCTTCCATTGCTTCGAGGAGGGCCGACTGTGTACGCGGCGTGGCCCGGTTGATCTCATCGGCCAGCAGCACCTGGGTGAAAACCGGACCCGGGCGGAACTCGAAGTCCGCCGTGCGCTGGTTGTACACGCTCGAGCCGGTGATATCGGAGGGAAGAACATCAGGCGTGAACTGGATCCTCCGGAAGCTACAGCCCATTACGGCCGCCAATGAACGCGCCAGTAATGTCTTGCCGACTCCCGGGACGTCCTCGACGAGGGCGTGGCTTTGGCACAGCAACGCGACCAACAGCTGCTCCAAGGCTTCCCCGTTGCCCACGACTACGGAGCCAACGGCAATACGGACACGACTCACCGGTCCGACAACGAAGGGATCCTCGGTAGGCGACCTTGGAGTCCGTGGTGTTGCTGGCAGTGGTGTCTGCTCTCCGCCTCGGGCTGGAGCTGACCCAGCTCCGACGAGGGGACTTCCTTCGTCCGGGGGCGCCATCTCGCAGGTCTAGGTCACTCTGACCAGGGAGTTGGCGAGGGCGACCACGGGGCGTCACCGTAGCCCACCAAAATCACGCCGGCGCGTCGGAGGTGTGCGAGCTTTGCGACAACAGGCAATCGATTCGGCTTTCGGGATGCGGAAGGCACCAACTTCGGCGGGAGGACGGCACTTCCGGTCCTCGAGCCGGCGAACAACCCGCTCGTGGCTCGCGTCCGGAAGAATATCCGGACGGCTGCGTATTCGTAGGCCGCCCATCAATCAGGGGCCGTCCCATCGTGAAGAACGTCATCGCACGACCGAATTAGCCGGGGTGATCTCGTACTCGATATCGGCGCGGCAATGGCGCACTCACCGGGTCGCTCCTCAAATGCGGTGCCCAAGTCATTGCAGTGGAGCTCCACGCTCAGGCGAGCAGCCACCCTGAGAAGTCCTTCGTCGGGCGCCCGGTCACCGTGGTCGTGACCGACGCAAACCCACCATTTGCCATCACTACCGCCATCCTGCGACGGCTCGTCGCACCGGGAAGCCGACTGTTTCGCGCCGATCTCGTTGTCCCTTGGCACACGGCCCAGCGATGGACGACGGGTAGAGCGCCGGGTGCGGGAAGATGGTCGCACGAATTCACGACCAGGGTCGGACGGCCACTCCCACGCTCGGCGTTCTCCCCGCCACCTGGAACGGAATCGCCCTCCTTGTCATTGAGAGAAGGCCAGGTCGGCAATAGCGGAGGACGATGCGCTTACGGTGACGCCACGCTGGCCAAAGCAGGTCGTACTGGCGGCGGTAATCGTTCGGCTACCGAAACGGGCCGCCTCGCCGTGAGGATGCCCGGTCAGGATTGCAAGGAGAACGGATTGATCGCTCTCAGGAGCGGAAGCACGCTCTACGCCGAAAGCGGCAATTGCGCGTCGGGCCCCTGGTCTGGATGCACCAGAAATCAGCCGAACGAGGCGCCATGATGTGCGGGTGGATGTCATTGCTTCAGTAGTCGTTCTTGCGCGGAAGCTTGGTCTTGTGGTGGAAGAACCGGTCGCCCTGCGATCGACGAACAACGTGCTGGCCTGGTTACGTCCAAGCATGGTTGTAGCAAAGATCTCAAGTCGAGCAGGCGTGGCGGCCAATGAGCTAGCCATCGCTAAAGCACTTTCATCCGTCGGTGCGCCAGTCGTACCCCCGGCAAGTGATGTTGGGGATCACCTGCATCGTGTTGCAGGGCGAGACGTGACCTTTTGGAAATACGAACCCCAGGACCAGACCTCTTCGGCCAGCTCTATGTCGATTGCGATGGCCCTGTTCGATCTTCACGGAGCCCTTTCCACGCTTGCGTCAATGCTTTCGCCGCCCACCTTCGACATCCAGATCATCGATGCAATTCACTTCCTTGACAATCAGGACTTTGCCCCCGAATTCCATGTTAAAGACCGTTACTTTTTGCGCCAAGCCCTGAACTCGGGCAGAGAGACCCTTGCGCAGATCCACGACACGCACCGGATTATTCATGGGTCACCGCACGGCATGAACATTCTCGTCGTCGCCGGAGAGCCTCGATTCATAGACTTCGAGACCGTACAAGTCGGACCTCTCGAATGGGATCTTGCCCACTTAGAACCCGAGGTCGCAGACCACTACCCGGCTCCTCTTGACGTTGACACTTTGGCTGTTTGCCGACTCATGGTTAGCGCGACGACTTCGACGTGGTGCTGGGCCGGTCTAGAGCGTGGCCCCGATATGCGGAGCCACGCTGAACACCACCTCGCGACGGTCCGCTCGGCACTGGGGTAGCGGAACACGGCCGATGACCGGCCCGGCCCAATGCCCAGGCGCATCCGGTCTCCTCAGCAGTGTGGTTGTCGGACCCACTATGTCGCGCCAGCCTGAGAATGGACCAGCGGACCGGCCGGGCCTGCCGCTCCCTGGCTCCTCCCATCACATCCGGCATGATGGTGCCGTGCGGTGGTGCATTTCGGCCCTGGCAGGACTATTCCTGGTAAGCGCGGTCGGGTTGACCGCGGGCGCCGGCGCGCTGAGCGCCACCCCGGTCTTCCGTACCGTGGCCGGACTGCAGCACCCGGGAATCCTGAGCTCGCCCAGCGGGATCGCCGTGGACGCCGCCGGTGACCTCTTCGTGGCCGACACCGATCATTGCCGGGTGATGCTCGTCCCCGATCGCACCGCAGCGACGTACGGGCTGCACGTGAAGAGCGGGCACGCCTACACGCTTGCCGGCAGCCACTGCGGGGCACCGCAAGGGCTCGGGTTTCCCACCGGCGTGGCGGTGGACCGCCACGGTGACGTGTTCATCGCCGAAGCCACCAATGACCGTGTCGTGATGGTGCCGCCTGGCGGCCGAGCCGGGCCGCACGCCCCGGTGGCGGTTGCCGGTACCGGGGCACCCGGGTACAGCGGGAACGGGCTACCGGCCACCAAGAGCGCGCTCAACGAGCCGACCGGGGTGGCCGTCGACGCCGCCGGTGACCTCTTCATCGCCGACACCGCCGACTGCCGGGTGCGCATGGTCCCCGCCCACTCGGGCGTGCACTACGGCCAGCCGATGATGGCCGGCCACCTCTACAACCTGGTCGGCACCGGGATCTGCGGCTCCGCCCTCGGCTACCCGGCGCTGTCCTCGCAGATCTGGAATCCGGTGGCCGTGGCCGTCGACCAATCCGGTGACGTCTATATCGCGGGCAACGGCGATCAGACGGTGGTCGAGGTACCGGTGCGCAGCGGGGACTACTACGGGACGTCCATCGGGGCGGGAGATGCCCAGGTCATCATCGGCCTGGTCGGCGACGGCAACACCCCCTACCTCGGTGATGGACTGTCGGCCACCAGCATCGTCTCGGAGCTGAACGACCCCGAGGGGCTCGCCGTGAGCCCGAGCGGTGTCCTGTTCGTCACCGACGGCACCATGCACTGCATCAGGGTGGTGCCAAACGTCACCGGTGACATTTTCGGCCGCGTGATGAACGGGGGCGACATGTATACGCTGGCCGGCGCCCTCCCGGTCAGCAACTCGCTCGGCATCGGCGACGGGACAAAGTGGATGCTCACCAGAATGGGGATCCCGTACGGCATCGCGGTGACGGACTCGGGAGGGGTCGTCTTCAGTGACGAGGGCACCGACCAGGTACGGGAGACCGGATGAATCCCATCGATCGGCGCACCTTCCTGGTCAACGGCACGCTCACATCCGGTGCCGTGGTGGCCGCGGGCGCCCTCGGCGCCCTCGGCGCCCGGGAAGCCGCGGCCTCACCCCCACCGCTCCCCGCCCACGCGGCGGCCGCCACCTCGCCAGCAGCGCCACTGGAGGTCAAGAGCCTTACCGTGAACGGGTTGACCAACCCGGTCGGGGTCGATCCTGATGACTGCAACTTCGCCTGGCTGCTGGGCTCGCCAGGACGTGGGGCGCGCCAGGTGGCGTACCGCATCACGGTGCACCGGGCGGACCCGCTGCGCACCGGGCAGGTATGGGACAGCGGCGCCGTGACATCGGGGCGACAGGCCTTCGTCCGTTACGGCGGCCGGCAGCTCTCGGCCGGCGCCACCTACCGCTGGACCGCCTCAGTGCGGGACGCCGCCGGTCGCTGGAGCCGACCGGCGCCGGGCGGGCGGTTCGGTACCACGTTGCGCCAGGAGGATTGGACCGCGCTGTGGCTCCACCCGGCGGCCCGCTCGCAGCGGCCCGACCAGATCACCTATCTCCGCTCCGTGTGCACCCCTCCGGCGGGCACCATCGCGCGGGCCAAGGCATACATGGCCGCCGCCCACACCTACCGCCTCTTCCTGGACGGCCAGCTGATCGACTTCGGTCCCAGCTTCTGCTTCCCCGACGAGCAGTACTTCCGTACCGTCGACGTGACCGCCCACGTGCAGCCCGGCAGGCCGAACTGCGTGGGCGTGCTCCAGCGTTGGTACGGCGGCGGCAAGGGCCGGCCGGTGTCGGAGCCCGGGCTCCTCCTCCAACTCGATGTCCACTACGCCGACGGGCGTACGTTCACCCATGGGACCGACGGTTCGTGGAAGGAGCACCCGGCCGAGTGGCTCCCCTCACCCCTGCGCAACACCGAGGGGTACGACTTCGTCGAATGGGTGGACGGGCGCGTCCACCCACAGGGCTGGGCCACGACGGGCTTCGACGACACGGGATGGACACCGGCCACGGTGCGCGGACCGGTGGGCACCGCACCCTTCACAAAGCTCTTCGCCCAGCGCACCAGCGTTGAGGAACATGTGGTCGGGCCGGTCAGCCGGCGCCAGCTGCCCAACGGTTCGCTGGTCTTCGACTTCGGGGCCATCTATCCCGCCCGCATACGCGTGCGCTTCCCCGAGGGCGAGGACGGCCGGACGATCCCGATGCACGTCGGGTACCTGCTCGACCCCGACGGAGCGGTGTCCACCACCCACGGGACCCAGACCACCAACCTCTCGTTCTCCTACATCACCCGCTCCGGTGCCCAGGTCTTCGAGGCCCTGAGCTACCTGGGGTTCAGGTACCTGCAGATGGACAACCCGGACCATCCGATCGGCGCCGACCAGGTAGAGGCCATCGCCAGCCACACCGCCATGCCGGACGTGCCGCCGGGGACGTTCGCCACCGGCGATCGCATGCTCAACGCGGTGTGGAAGCTCAACGCCCGCTCCAGCTTCTACTGCACCCAGGAGCATTTCATCGACACACCGACACGTGAGAAGGGCCAGTTCGTCTGGGATGCCGCCAATGTATCCGAGGTCATCATGGGCACCTACGGCGATCAGAACCTTAGCTGGCAGGGCCTGCGCGATGTGGCACGAGGGCAGGCTCGTTACTGGCCCGACGGGCAGGCCAACGAGTGTTACCCCAACGGCAACGGCGCCCACAGCTACCCCACCTTCACCGAGCGCTACCCCGAATGGCTCTGGCGCTACTACGTGGCCACCGGGGACATCGATACCGCCGCGCTGCTCTACCCCAGCATGCAGAAGGTGGCCGACTTCCTGTGGAGCGGGCGAGTCGCCGCAACCGGGCTGCTGACTGGGTTCGGCGATCAGAGCGACGGCGATCCCGTCTACGGCTACGACCTCAGCGTCTTGGCCGACACGCCCAGCAATGTGCTGGGCGTCAACGCTTTCAAGCGGATCGCCCAGGTGGCCGAGCTGGCCGGTGACAGCGCGGGGTCGCTGGTGCAACTGACCCGGGCGGCCCAGCTGACCGAAGCCATCAACGCCCGCTTCACTCGCCCGGACGGGATCTACGTCGACGGGATCAAGCCCGACGGGAGCCAGAGCACCTCGGCCTCACAGGAGTCCAATGCGCTGGCCTTGGCCTATGGGGTCGTCCCGCCCGAGTACGTGCGGGTGGTAGGGGACTACGTGGCCAGTCTCGGGGTCAGCCTCGGGCCCAACCACGGTCTCGAGCTCATGCGCGGACTGGCCAACGCCGGGCTCTACGGCGACATGGTGCGCATCCTTACCGACACCTCCATTCCCGGATGGGCCCACATCGTGGCCGTGGGGGGCAGCTTCTGCTGGGAGGAGTGGATGCCGAGCGATCTCATCGGCGACTCCCTCTCCCACGGCTGGGGATCCTCGGTCGAGGTGGCCATGCGGGAGGCGCTCCTCGGCATCACGCTGCAGGAGCCCGATCGCGACGGCGTGGTGCAGGCCCTGATCAGCCCGCCGACCAGCGGCCTCCCCGCCGCCCGCGGCTCGGTGCACTCCATCGCGGGGCCGATCGCCGTGTCGTGGCAGCGGCGCCCGAGTGGCCTCGCCCTTTCGGCCGCCATCCCACCCAACGCCACGGCGCGGGTGTCGGTCCCGGCGGCCGGGGCGACGCAGGTGCGCGAGGGTGGACTGCCCGTCGACCGCGCCTCGGGAGTGTCCGTTGCCCAGGTGGGCGGGGGGCGGGTGGTGCTGACCGTCGGCAGCGGCTCCTACCGTTTCGAGGTGTCGGGCACCTGACGCCCGCCGACCTCTGGGCACACCTTCGCGACGCCCGAGCCCCGAGGAGCTTTGTCACCACAATCACGGAGCAAGCGACCGCTAAGGATTGACTGTGATCACATTCATACGGAGATCGTCCAGGCCGTTTTCGCATCCCCGGCCATGTCGTCAAGTTTCTCTGCCGTCATCGGCCTCGACAAATAAAAGCCCTGGCAGAAATCGCTGGTGAGCGCTGAGACTTCGCGGTCCTGCTCGGCTGTCTCCACTCCCTCACAGACGACCGTCAGATCAAGGAGGTGGGCCAACTCGATCGTCTTGGACACGATGGCATGGCTCGCCTTGTTCTCCATGAGTTTGGCAATGAAGCTTTGATCGATCTTGACGATGTCGACGGGATACTCCATCAAATAACTCAGTGACGAGTAGCCAGTACCGAAGTCATCAAGGGCGAGTTGTATCCCGAGCGCCTTGAGTTGAGAAAGGACCGCGAGAGCACGCTTGGCATCTTGGAGGAATGCACTTTCCGTGATCTCCAGACATATCTCCTTGGGAAGGGTATCGGTGAGCAAAAGTATGTTTCTCACGGCGAACAGGAACCCAGGTGCCATGAGCTGATGCGCCGACACGTTGACGGACATCACCAATGTCTCGTCTCCCGTCGTTGCTTCCCATCGGTGTCGATCAACGCAGGCGTGTTCGAGCACCCATTGTCCGATCTCAATGATGTCACCAGACTGCTCCGCCATAGGAATTACAACGGCCGGTGAAATGAGACCTCGACCGGGATGATCCCATCGGAGCAATGCCTCGACGGAGACGACTCGCCCATCGGTGGTGCGGATCACCGGTTGGTAATCGAGCCGAAGTTCTTGCGACTCGACGGCATGGCCCAAATCTCTCAAGAGCGAATCGCTTGAATCACTACGACTCTGCTCGTGGACGTCGATGACCTGATGACTCCCACCACCTTTGCGCTTCACTTGGTACATGGCCACATCGGCGTTGTGCAGGAGCTCTTCGGGATCGTTACCCTCACCGGCAAAGGCAATGCCAATACTGGCCGACAGCTCCACCGCGATTCCCGCCAGATCGTAGGGCATGGCGATCGAATCATCGAGACGAGCAGCGAGCCCTTCGACCTGTCCTTCCTCGCTGAGGTCCTCGCACAAGATGACGAATTCGTCGCCCGAAAGGCGAGACACGGTGTCGCCCGGACGGAGGGTGTTCGTGAGCCGAGCGCTCACGGCAACCAAAAGATCATCACCGGCCTGATGTCCCGATCTGTCGTTGACCCGCTTGAAGCCGTCAAGGTCGATAAAAAGGACCGCCACCAGCTTGCCTGAACGGCGCCGACTGAGAAGGGCGTGCTTAATGCGTTCAAGCAGTAGGAGGCGGTTGGGTAACCCCGTCAGGGCGTCATGCAATGCCAATGCTTGGGCGTGCGCCGCCGTGTGGAGCAGTTCGGAGCGGGCTTTCGCATTGACGAGATACGCCGACGTCACGTCGGCCAACGTCTGCGCCATGACCATTGAATCGTTTGTCAATGCGCCCGGCGAATCCCGATAGAGATCGAGTGCCCCAAGCTGGGAGTTACCGTGGTGCAGGGGAAAAGTAAACACTGCCTCGAGTCCAGCCTCAATGGCTTGCGACACGAAGCGCGGGAACCGTTCCTCGTCTCTGAGGACGGCAATGGCTACGGCCTCGCCTGTCTGATACGCGATGATGCATGGTCCCTCGTCAAGGACGGTTTGTAGCTCTTCAAACTTCAATGCCGCGCTGTCGGACGCAGCAACGTAGTGCGGACTCGTAGATTCGGAGATCAAGGTGACACCCGCTCCGGTGATGGGCATGATCTCGACCATCCGGCGCACCAGCTGATCCAAGATGCCTTGGATCGGGAAATCGGTCAGCATCGTGCGGGCGAACTCGCTCAAGATGTCAGAAAGCTGCCGATCGGTTGCAGTCATATTGATCGGCGATCCGAAACGGACAGCGTGTTTTGCCCAAGAGAGGAGTCATACTCCTGAACCAGCAATTGAACGGTCGACATGTGGCTCTTGCCTCTACATCGACGACCCTCACTGTAGAAGGTGTCCGCAGTGTAGCCCAGGGTTGCGTGTAATGGGGGGATGTCCGCATTGACTCATCAGAAACCTCCGCGTAGCCCTATACGTTGCCTCACGTAGAAACCTCCGCTTCGAGCCGGGGATCGACAGCCGGTGACGGGGCGGGTTACGCCTGACGTCATGGAGCTTTCGA
>Ga0307374_10002107_pt1 | contig 35906 bp, 28 predicted proteins | sample OX3MG_FD_202532 | JGI IMG/M metagenome (GOLD analysis project Ga0307374, IMG submission 202532) | Soil microbial communities from Risofladan, Vaasa, Finland - OX-3 | ecosystem: Environmental > Terrestrial > Soil > Coastal area > Acid sulfate soil | place: Finland: Risofladan, Vaasa | collected... | reverse complement strand
ACCTGGACAAGAAGTTTATTTACCTTTTCTTCAAAAGGCTTTATTTCCTTCTGCCTTTTTTCAGAAACGGCCTTTGCTATTTTTAACAAATCAAATTGAAACTCACGTGATTCTTTTTCTTTTTCTGCTATTGCATGGGAAAGATTAGTTACCTTTTTTAATTCATTTTCAAGATGATTTTTTATATCGAACAACTGAGAAGTTGTTTGCACATTGTGCTTTTTTAAAAGCGCATAACCCACAGTCATACGCCCACTGAGTATATTGATCTTTTCCTCATCATAATTTACTTTCTGGTTAACATTATCTATTTCCGAAGAAATGTCATTTAATTCAATTTGTACAGAAAGTAATCTTTCAGCTAATTTTTTTATTTCAGGATATACATCTTGAAGCGATTGAAGTTTATTGGCGATAGATTTTATCTGTTGTACCATAGGCTGCTCGCTTTCTTCCATCTGAAAATAAATATCAGATAAAATGGATTTTATATTTTCCGCATTACTCATTAGTTTTAATTCAGCATCAATATTCTCAATCTCATTTTCCTTGAAATTGGCTTCTTCCAATTCATCAAACAAAAATTGATTGTAGTCGAATTCTTTATTAGAAGCAGATTGTTCTGCGCTTAATTTTTCTAACTCGTGTAATGCAATCCGGTATTTTTTAAAGACCATTTGATATTGTTCCACTAATTTCCCATTTCCGGCAAGCGCATCAATTACCTCTCGCTGAAAATCGTTGCTATTCAATTCTAAAGTATCGAACTGCTGATGAAGATCAACAAGTAATGAAGACAATTGCTTTAACTGTGAAAGTGTAACCGGTGTATCGTTAATAAAAGCACGGGATTTCCCATTCGCAGAAATTTCACGACGGATCAATATTTCAGATTCACAATCGAGATCATTGATCTGCAAAAAATCCTTTACGCCGAGTTGATCGGTTTTAAAAACTCCTTCAATAAAACATTTCTTTTCTTTATCAAGTAAAGTTGATGTATCGGCTCTTTCGCCTAAGATTAAATTGAGAGCTCCCATCAATATACTTTTTCCTGCTCCTGTCTCTCCTGTAATAATATTGAGATGTTTTGAAAAACTGATATCTAAAGTATCAATAATCGCATAATTGTGTATGTGTAATTGCTGAAGCATAAAAAGGCAAATTACAATATTTACTTTATTTTTTACTGAAACCTGATGCAGATATCCTTTCAATTTTCAAAATAAAAAAAGGCACTTAAAAGTGCCCCAATTATTTCAAAATAAAAATCGGTTTTATTTAACCTCTACTGAATTTTCAAGATCATCGTCAACAAGAATACGACCACAGTTTTCACATACAATAATCTTTTTCCTTTGTTTAATTTCGCTTTGCTTTTGAGGCGGAATCGCATTGAAACATCCGCCACAAGAATCTCTTTCTACAGGAACAACGGCAAGACCGTTACGGTAATTTTTTCTAATCCTGTCGTAGCTTACTAATAACCTTTCTTCAACAACGGCTCGCGCAGCTTCTTCCAGTTTTTTGTAGTGTTTTTCTTCTTTATCAGTTTCGGCAATAATTTTTTCTAGTTCACCTTTTTTTGCGTTCAAATTTGTTTCTTTTATTCCAATCCCTTTTTTAGCTACTTCGAGTTGTTTTGCTTTTTCAGTCAACTCTTCTGTAGCATCCTTGATATGTTTTTCAGCTAGTTTTACTTCAAGGGACTGCATTTCCATTTCTTTATTAATGGCTTCAAATTCACGGTTATTTTTTACATTATCACTTTGCTTTTCATATTTTTTTACTAGTTCACCAGACTCTTTAATGATAGTTTTCTTTTCTTCTATAAATTGCTGTATACCATTTATTTCTTCTTCAATCCGGTTTTGCCGGGCATTTAAACCTGCTATCTCATCCTCAAGATCGCTCACTTCTATGGGCAATTCACCTTTTAAAATCTGAATACCATCTAATTTACTGTCAACTTTCTGGAGACTGACCAGTGACGTTAACTTTTCTTCTACAGAATAATCTTTTACCTGTGCCATAAATTATTTTAATAATTGATTTTTTTAGTTTTTGTAATCCCCTTACATAAAATAAGTAACGGGATTAGTATTCATTTCCGTTTTTCGGACGGCAAAGTTAGGGAATTTTTGCTGTAAAAGTTCAGCTAAAAGTTCCGTCGTAAACTGTTCACTTTCATAATGCCCAATATCCGCTAACAAAATCTGCGCATCAGCATCAAAAAATTCATGATATTTAATATCTGAGGTAATGTAAACCTGCGCTCCGGCTGCCATAGCATTGTTTAAAAGAAAAATACCTGCCCCTCCACAAACAGCTATTTTTCTTACAGGTTTATTAAGTAATGGAGTATGTTTTATTACTGAAAGATGAAAATCGGTTTTTACTTTATTCAATAATTGGGTTTCGGTGGCATCCTCCTGTAATTCTCCAATCAAACCGCTACCAATATTTTCCTGCACATTCTCAAGTGCATGAATATAGAAGGCTACCTCTTCATAAGGATGAGCCGCCTTAAGAGATTGGATGATCTTTTTTTGCAAAAATGATGGAAATATCACTTCAATCCTTACTTCATTTTCAACATGACTTTCTCCAATTTTTCCCACATAAGGCTGGCTTCCTTCATTTGCCCTGAAAGTTCCCGATCCGTTAATATTAAAACTGCATTCGTCATACTTTCCAATAGCTCCGGCGCCGGCCTGGAATAAGGCATTACGAACAGCATCTGCATTGTTTACAGGAGAAAATGTAACTAATTTTTGCAAAATCTGTTCTTTTGGTAAAAGTGTACTACAGTTTTGTAACCCTAATTTTTCTGCAATCTTTTTATTCACCCCATCCAACACATTGTCGAGATTGGTATGGATTGCATATACAGCTATGTCATTTTTTATGGCTGAAACTACGGTACGTTCCACATAATTTTTTCCATTTAACTTTTTTATTCCTTTGAAAATTATGGGATGATGAGATACTATAAGATTACATTTTTTTTGTAACGCTTCTTCCACAATGGCTTCAGTAACATCAAGCGAAATAAGGATGCCCGTACATTCAGTTTCATCATTCCCTATCAATAATCCTGCATTGTCATAATTTTCCTGGAAATTAAGCGGGGCAGTACTTTCAAGATATTTATAAATCTCTTTTATTTTCATGTAAGATTTTTTGTAAAGATATGGAGGAGGAAGGTATAAGTAATAAAGATACCAATACCAGGTGTGAAACCCGTTAATTAGGAAATGATTCTCTTTCAGAATTTTAGGAAACTTTATTTGAAGTTTAAAAAATGTGTAGTTTTATATCTTTCTAAAAGGTGAGCTACTCTTTATTGCCTTGTCATGTTTAGCAAATAAGGTTGTGTAGTTCCCCAGGGAGCCAATTGAAGTGTTGGAATACCTTTTTTTACAAAACGCCAGTCGCGTGTTAAAAATTGAAAAACCTGCGGTGTATCCGGAAGAGTAATTGTCAGTTTTCCATAGTCGCTATCTGCGCTCCAGGTTCCTTCATATTTGTTAGACCCATTTGTCGCTGTTAAAGGCCCATGATAAAGGTCTGTTTTAAGTAAAACAAAAATGTAACCACTATATTCTGAAGTAATGTCTCCTGAACTATCCTGCGCTAAGGAAACCACAAAATTGCGATTAAGGATATTGGTTTCAAAAAATTGTTCTACCGGAAGGCTATTCGCCGGATTTGACTTTTTACATGAAACACAAAAAAAAATCATAAATGCCAATGAAAGAAGTGAAAATAATTTGAGCATGTTTTCTTTTTGTGGTTACAAATATTCAAAATACATTTCTGGAAAAACGAAAATAATCAGCTAAAAGTATAATGATATAAACAAAAAATGTTCGGGATAGTTGTGCTTTCTTAATTGCAAGTTACATTTTTTGTAATCCAATTTATCTTTTGACAAAAAAAACATTTTCCTATCTTTAACACAGAAAGAAGTATATGATCCATGCTCTAAAAATTTCATTATTTTTTTTAATGCTTTTTGCCTGTTCGAAGGGATTTTCACAAATTTTTTCGGGCAATCCTCCTTCCCTAAAATGGAAACAAATAAACACTCCTGATTCGCGGGTTATATTTCCTGCGGATCTTGATTCTGTTGCAACAAGAATTACCAATATTATTTCATATATAAAAGTGCCAACAGAAAGAACAATAGGAACCCGTTCTAAAAAGATAAATATCGTTCTTCAAAACCAAACTACAGTATCCAATGCTTATGTTGCTTTAGGGCCATTTAGAAGTGAATTTTATTTAACTCCCGATCAAAATAGCTTTGAAATGGGAAGTCTTCCCTGGCCTGACCAGCTTACCATCCATGAATACAGGCATGTAGAGCAATTCAATAATTTTGACGCAGGACTTTCAAAAGTGATGCGTATTCTTTTTGGCGAAGAAGGCCAAGCGCTTGCCAATAATGCAGCAATACCTAATTGGTTTTATGAAGGCGATGCGGTTTTTAATGAAACCAATTTAAGCAGGCAGGGACGCGGTAGATTACCTTTCTTTTTCGATCCATATCGTTCGCTTTGGAAAGCCGGAAAAAATTACAGTTGGATGAAAATGAGAAATGGATCGTTAAAAGATTTTGTGCCGGATCATTATGCGCTTGGATATTTATTGGTTTCTTATGGACGTGAAAAATATGGAGATAAATTTTGGGAAAAAGTAATTGGGGATGCGGCTGCTTATAAAAGCCTTTTTTATCCATTTCAACATGCCATAAAAAAATATTCAGGTGTTGATTTTCTTACTTTTAGAAATGAAGGAATTGATTTTTTCAAGAAAGAATTCAACTCCCCTCCTCCCGGGGAACCAAGTGAGGAGGGAGAAGGATTAGGTGCATTTCGGGATGAACAATATCCTTCTTTTACCGAAAACGGTTCTCTTATTTATGAAAAAGATACCTATAAAAAAATTCCAAAATTTGTAATACGTAAAGGAAATAAAGAATATAAAATCAGAACACAGGATTATACATTAGATTCTTATTTCAGTTATAAAAACGAAAAAATAGTTTATAGTTCCTATCGCCCGGATATAAGGTGGGGATATCGAGATTATAGCGATCTGCAAATTCTTGATGTTACTAACGGTCATCAATATACGCTTACGAAAAGAAATAAATATTTTTCACCTGATATTAGTTCCGATGGTCGTGAAATTGTCGCGGTACATGAATTCACTTCCGGAAAATGTGAACTGGAATTATTAAATTCCAAGACTGGTAAAATCATTTATGTACTTCCCAATCCTGATAAATTATTTTATACTTATCCTAAATTTTTTGATAGTCATAAAATAATTTCTGCCGTCAGAAATTCCGAAGGAAAAATGTCTCTCCAGGAAATTGACCTTGCCAATGACAGAACGGAATACCTTCTTCCATTTACTTATAATGTAATTGGGTTTCCCTGTTTTTCCCATGACACACTTTATTTCTCTTATGCTTATAAAAAAAATGACGAGTTGTTTGCTTATACATTCCGCGATAAGAAAATATGGCTTATTGAAACAAAAAATGAGCAGGGTTTGGGAAAATATCATGCCACGGTAAGTAATTCAAAGATAGTGTGGAGTTCATTTACAGCCGAAGGATATCGTTTGCAGCAATTTTCAAAACAATCTTTGAAATTCGTGGAAATAAATAAGGAAGACCTTCAAAAAGGTACTTCAGATTTTGGTATCACTGTTCTCAATAATACCAACTCCGATTTATTATACTCAGTCCCGAACGAAACTTTTGCCATTAAAAAATACCGGAAAACCTTTGATCTTTTTAATTTTCACAGTATTGAGCCCGCAGTAAATGATCCACAATATACTTTGAGCCTGGTGAGTGAAAATATTTTAAATACACTTCAATCCAATGTATCTTTTACTTATGACCGTGCTGAAAAATATAAAGAAGTAAGCTTTGACGCAATATATGGCGCCTGGTTTCCTTACCTTTCTGCGGGTGTAAATTACCTCATAGACAGAAATTCATTATTCCATCAAAATCTCATTCATTATAATCAATTTGAACCTTATGCAGGATTTAATATCCCACTCGATTTTAGTAAAGGACGTTCATTTACTTACCTGAATTTCGGATCACAATATGTTTATAGCAGCGCCACATTCAGAGGAACCTACAAAGACACATTAGGAACACCATCTTACAGTTACAGCAGTAATTTTTTATCATTTAGTCATGAGATTCAGATGGCACAACAACAAATTTTTCCCAGCTTTGCACAAACGGTTTCGCTTGCTTATAAAACACCATTAACCAAATATAGAGGCTTTCAATACCTGGCAACCGGCAATTTATATTTCCCTGGATTTAGCAAAAAACATAGCGTCGTTTTAAATGGAGCCTATTTGCATCAGGACAGTTTGAACAAAATCAGTTTCTCCAGCGAATTCCCATTTTCAAGAGGTTACCAGGCTGTGAATTTTTATAAAATGTATAAATGGGGAATTAATTATAATTTGCCTTTAGCTCTTCCCGATTGGGGCTTCGCAGATATACTTTATTTTTTAAGAGTGCGGGCTAATTTATTTTATGATGATACTGAAGTGAAGGATTTTTTTTCAAACAACACTCCCTACTCCGCCAGTTTCCGTTCTACCGGAACTGAGATTTATTTCGATACCAAATGGTGGAACGAAGTAAATGTTTCTTTTGGAGTTAGATACAGCCGTTTATTAAATAAAGATCTTTATGGCGGTACAGGTTACAATCGCTGGGAAATTATTTTGCCGGTGAATATTTTGAATCAGTGATATTTTAAAGAATTAGATTCGAATGCAAACAAACAAATTATAGGATTTTCCATTTCCTTTAACACCGATCTTCTCAAACACTACTTTCAATAACTTACTTTAGCCTATTATCTTTTTATGACTGTCAGTCATTCAGTCTATCTCTACAAAAATAAAGCTGAAATGATAAAACGTATTCTTCTCTTCTTCCTCTTTTTAATTTCTTTAAAATCGTATGGACAAGACCCAAAAGAAATTTTAAAAGAATCCTATTTAAAATGCCTGACTATTAAAAACGGATTTTATGATATGGAAATGAAAATGACATTTGGGGATAACAACGACACTACCTGGGATATCGGGTACAAATTTTATTTCAATAAATTAAAGAATGATTCTCTATACCCAATCGCTTTTAATTCGGAAAGATTTCATAAAGGATTATTTTATATTGATAACCGGCTTTATACAGGCAACGAATTGGTAACCTATTCAAAAAACGATAGTATGGCCAAAATAATGTCTAAGACCAGGTGGATTAAAGATTTAATGGATCTCCGCAGAAATGACATTATTACCTTTTATGGACCATTCATAGATGCCGATTGTAAGCCACTCCCAAAAGCGAGTGATTATTCTGACCCACGGCATTTATTCAAATTCATTGCAATAGAATCACTCAATAATTATTATTGCTACCATGTTCAGATGACCGTGTACCCTAAGTATGACAGTACCCAAAAATCATACACGGTAGCGGATAAATATGATTATTGGATCAATACCAAAGACATGATTCCGGTAAAATATTCTGAATCGTCAAAAGGTATTGCATACGGTGACACCTCAAGAGGCTTTTCTTCTTATACCTTAAAAAAGTATGATTTTAATAATGCTCAAAATTTAAAGCCATTGCAATTATCCGCTATTCCTTCTTATTGCAACATACAGGATTATGTAGCACCAAAAATATTGGAATTACTAAAGGACACGAGTGCTCCTGGCTGGACTTTAAAAACTTTGGACTCTAAAAATATTTCTTTATCAGATTTTAAAGGCCATCTTGTTCTCATAGACTTTTTCTACAAAGATTGCCCACCTTGTCGAAAAGCAATTCCAATATTACAATCACTCCATGAAAAATATAAAAGGAAAGGATTAAATGTAATAGGTACTGATCCGGTTGATGAAGAAAACAGCACGCTTAAACGCTTTATTTCAAAAGCCGGAATTACCTACCAGGTGCTGTTGGATAAAAAAGATGTGAATAAAGATTATCACGTTTCAGGATATCCAACTTTATACTTAATCGATAAAAAAGGTAACATAATATATGCTGAAAGCGGATTTGACGAATCTGTTACAAACAAATTGGAAGAGCAAATAAAAAGCAACTTATAATTCTATTTGCTTTCTATCATCAGAAAAAATTACATAAAGGCTAATCATTGACAACAAAAAGATAAATCCTGATTATTCCTTTGTTTACTGTAAACTCTTTTAAGGAAATCATTCATTTTTTAATCAAAAGAAATTGAATCCAATGATTAACTGTTATTAGTAACATTTCAAACTGCCTTATGAATATTTAATTTATGCAATTCAAGAATCGTTGTTCTGCCATCATCACTCTCACGAAACATAGGAATAAATTTCCGGCTAAATAATATTTCATTATAAGTATAAGAAGTCCGTTGTTGCACATAGTTGGAGAACACATCATCAAAGCCCCGAAGCGAAACGTATATCTCTGCATCAGCGTTTTTCATGTCTTCTTCTGTAAAGCCATAAAATGGGCTTTTCTCATCAATAGGATGCACCACCGTCCAGCTCATAGCCATGCTTTCCACTTTTGTTCTTTCCAGGTCCAGCGTAAAGTATTTATAATCGGCCTTACCGTTCTCAACTAAATATAAACCCGTATTAACTCTTACTTCAAGATCTGTAAGCGAATGCATGTCCTTATATCCGGCAAAGCGAAACATTAACGCCGTCCCATTTTTAAAAGGGCTTATCAATGCATCATCGCTAAAAATAAGATAGCTTTTGGGTTTCGAGAAACGGCCATAGATAAGACCAGTAGCAATTGCAAGGGAAAGAAATCCTGTGAGCGCTTCAATCGCCGCCACCACGTTTACTCCGTCTCCGACAGGACTTACATGTCCATAACCAACGGTTGTAATTGTTTGTGTGCTGAAATAAAGTAATTCTCTGAAAATTTTCCAATCATTTCCAGGTATTAATCCATCAAATTGAGAAGGACCTAACACGAAATATATAAAAGTAAAAATGATATTGATAATGATGTAAAAAAGAAAGATGACAACAATAAATTTCCAGGTAGGGAGGTTTAGCATATCATGAAACATGCTAAATCTTTTCCGGAAAGGCATTCCTACCTTAACTAAGTTATAACTGCCATCCTTGTTCAGGAAACGGCCTCCGGTATCAGTGCTGTTGGTTGCAAAACCGGTATCGTTATTGATCCTGGAAAAAGGGTTCATTTTTTTTGGCAAAGAGGCCATTGGAAATACTATTTATAAAAACGAAGTTAAACATGATTTGTTGAAAATAAATTTCAAATAATCAAGTTCCTGTTGACAGATGCTTATATTAACACAAAAGGAAAATTATAATCTTAATTTAATAATAGCTCTTTTTTAAATTTCATTCTTTTCTTAAATTGCAGTATAATTTTTTGATATAAAAAATGAGCAATCAAAGAAAAAATAAAAAAAAGAAAGGTAGTTGTTCTACATTCTATTTCCTTACTGCGGCCGTGGTTACTACAATTGCCGTGATTATTACGATCAAGGAAGGTAATCGTATAAAGGTGGAAAATGAATTGTTGTCTTATGAGGTTTGGTGATCGAAGATGTTCCAGTGTTTGAGTGAGCAATCAGCTTTCCGGCTTTTGGTGAAAATTTCTAACCTACTAATCAAAAAACTACTGCTTCCTCAAATGGTTTTCAAATATCATCGCTGCGCCTTGCCCCACCCCAACACACATAGTAGCTAAGCCATAACGCGCTTCTCTCCTTTTCATCTCATACAACAAAGTAGTTGCAATGCGGGCACCGCTGCAGCCTAATGGATGCCCAAGCGCAATAGCACCACCATTCACATTTACTTTTTCTAAATCAAGACCGAGTTCGTGTATGCAGGCGATTGATTGCGAAGCAAACGCTTCATTCAATTCAATTAAATCCAAATCACTAACGGTAAGGCCTGCACGCTTTAATGCTTTATGGGTAGCAACTACAGGTCCTATTCCCATGATAGCAGGCTCTACACCCACAACAGCCATGCTTACTACTTTGGCCATTGGCTTCAAATCATATTTTTTTATAGCATTTTCATTTGCCAGTAGCAGCATGGAAGCACCATCATTGATGCCTGAAGAATTACCGGCAGTAACGGTTCCGTCTTTTATAAAAGCCGGCTTTAAAAGGGATAATTTCTCAAGAGTACTTTTTCGGGGATGTTCATCAGTATCAAAAATAATACGGTCAGTTTTGTTGGGTGTAATCTCTACCGGCACAATTTCATCTTTCCATTTTCCGGCCGCCAAAGCCGCATAATATTTTTGCTGGCTTTCAAAAGCAAATTCATCCTGCGCATGGCGTGATATTTTCCATTGACCGGCAACATTTTCCGCAGTTTCGCCCATGGAATAAGGATAATATTTTTCAATTAATTTTTTATTGGGAAAACGCCAGCCAATCGTAGAATCGTAAATTTCAGCCTTTCTGCTAAATGCTCCTTCCGCTTTGCTCATTACGAAAGGTGCCCTGGTCATACTTTCCACGCCGCCTGCCAAAAAAATATCTCCATCACCGCACATAATAGCACGTGATGCATCCATAACTGCCTGTAGCCCGCTGGCACATAAACGGTTTACGGTATTTCCGGCAACGGAAACAGGTAAGCCTGCGAGTAAAGACGCCATGCGCGCTACATTGCGATTATCTTCGCCTGCCTGGTTGGTATCTCCTGCAATCACATCTTCAATGTCATTTAGATCCACTTTCCCATTTCTTTTTACCAACGCTTTGATAACATCTGCGAGCAGATCATCAGGGCGGATCGAGCTTAAAGCGCCGCCGTACCTGCCTATGGCTGTTCTTAATGCATCAATTACGTAAACAGTTTCCATTGTATTTTTTTAAAAGAGTTGCAAGATAAATATTTTCAACCCTTATCAATTTAACAAATAAAACCCTTTAACAATTCCACAATTAATTCATCTTTGCAAAATGAGCGCTCAAAAAAACATCAGGACACTTACTTTGGACGAATTAACCGAATATTTTTTATCGATAGGTGATAAGAAATTCCGTGCAAAGCAAGTGTGGGAATGGATCTGGAAAAAACACGCACGGAGTTTTGAGGATATGACTAATCTTAGTAAAGAGCTGAGAGATTCTCTTTCCAAAAGTTTTTCTTTCCCTGCATTAACCAACGATCTCTCTCAATACAGCAGCGATGGAACCATAAAGAGCAGGTTCAAAACTTTTGATGGCCATTTGGTGGAAGGCGTTTTAATTCCGGTAGAAGACAGGCAAACGGCATGTGTATCTTCCCAGGTTGGTTGCAGCCTGAGTTGTAAATTTTGTGCGACGGGCTTTATGGAGAGAAAACGCAATTTAACCTTTGATGAAATTTATGATGAAGCAGCTTTGCTAAATGAGATGGCAGAAAAAACTTATGGGAAAAAATTAAGCAATATTGTTTTTATGGGAATGGGAGAGCCATTGTTGAATTATAAAAATGTATTGAAAGCTATCGAGCGTATTACAGCGCCAGACGGGCTCGGCATGGGTTCCAGGAGAGTTACTGTTTCTACTTCCGGAATATCAAAAATGATCAAACAGTTGGGTGATGATGGCGTAAAATTCAACCTGGCAGTATCGCTACACGCAGCGAATGATAAAAAACGAAGCGAGTTAATGCCCATAAATGAAACCAATAACATCAAATCGCTGATAGAAGCCTTGAATTATTTTTATGATAAAACAAAAAATGATATCACATTTGAATACATTTTATTTAAGAATGAAAATGATTCCATACAGGATGCTGATGACCTGATAAAAATCTACAGGCAGGTACCAGTTCATTTAATTAACGTGATAGAATATAATCCAATTGAAAATGCTGATTACGAAAAACCGGATAAAGAAGCTACTCAAAAATTTATGGATTATCTCGCTGCACACCGCGTAAATGTGAGGCTGAGGGTAAGCCGCGGTAAAGATATTGATGCGGCTTGCGGACAATTAGCGAATAAGGATTTGGAAGGGAGTTTGGCGAAATAAGAATTGCGGTAATCTATTTATTGCGCTTAGAATACTATTTGGAGATAGAGAAAGGTGCAACCTTCCGTTCATGGGCGAAGTTATTTTAGTTAAATTGACCAGTATTGATGATTTGCATACACAGATAAATGTATTGGGCAAACCTGTAAATAAAACAACGCTTAATGATTTTGGAAAGAGTTCAATGAATATTGAAAAATTAAGATCAGCGTTTCATCAAAAAAACCTATAAGTTTTCTCTTTCTTCTTAATATTTTATTAGAGCAGCTTTTTTGTAAATTCAAAAAATCAAACTCCTGCAATTCTTTGCTTATAAACTTCCAGTGCCTCATCTAAGCGTGCTTTGGAATCACCGGCTCCCGGTGCATTGTGTGAAGGATGAATATATAATTTTACACCGCGCTCCTCTAAAATCTCTGCAACAGTAGTCACCGTCATCCATACACACGTGATGAAAGCCATTGTGGAAACGGGGCCTATTTTGTCAACATGATTTTTCAAACGAACAGACGCATCCTCGATTGGTGCGCAGGTATCCACAACAATGTCTGCAATTTCAAAAATATTTTTATCACTTGAATGTCTTGTTTTTTTCCCTTTTGCTTCGGCAGCAGAACCAAATACCACTACTTTCATTCCTTTCTTTTTTGCTTCAAAGGCAATGTCAATATTCACATTATTAATTCCGGAATGAGAGAAAAGCCACATCGTATCGCGCTTATCAAAATTGTATCCTTTCATAATTTCCACTCCATAGCCTTCTACTCTTTCTAAAAAAATAAATTGGTGTACGCCCATTTGTCCCGTGATATTGGTAAAAAAAGTAAGTGGCAATTCTACAATAGGGTGAAAGCCCACAAAACTTCCAATCCGCGGATAAACTTCCTCAATCGGCAACGTAGAATGACCGCACCCAAACAGGTGAACCCATCGTTCTGCCTGGATCGAATCCGCCATCAATCCTGCCGCCTTTTTAATGTTTTCCATCTGAGTCTCTTCAATCCGGGACATGATCTTGCGTGTGTTAGTAAGCCATTGTTTTGCCAACATAATTTATAGTTTTAATTTTAAATGAATTTCATCCATGTTTATTCAAATTTAAGTTCCTTTAGACTTTATCTTCCCCCAAGTTTATTTCTATTTACAAGATAATTATCAATCTTTACCTATTTAGTTATCACTGCTCTACTTTTCATCTTCTTTCTGCTACCCTCAATATTGGGCAACAATCCCGTTATAATTCCAATCAGTGGAAGAAAAGAACAAACATAAAAAACATAAATAATACTTGTTTTATCTGCAAGATTACCGAGTAATGCAGAACCGATGCCGCCCATTCCAAATGCAAAACCAAAAAATAATCCCGATATCATTCCTATTTTTCCAGGAATTAATTCCTGGGCATACACTAAAATTGCAGGGAATGCTGAAGATAATATTAATCCTATCGGAACTATTAGAATTCCTGTCCAGAAAAGATTTACATAAGGTAGCATTAAAGAAAAAGGCGCCGTACCTAAAATGGAAAACCAGATTACATATTTGCGCCCAAACCTGTCGCCCAAAGGGCCTCCAATCATTGTGCCGCATGCTACAGAGAAAAGAAACACAAATAAATAGATCTGTGAAGCCTGAATACCCACGTGAAATTTATTGATGAGATAAAAAGTAAAATAACTTCTAATGCTGGAGAGGTAAAAAAATTTTGAGAAAATCAGCACTAATAATATTACAACAGAAAAAGTGACTTTTCTTTTCGAAAAGGAAGGATGCCAAACCACTGCTTTGGTTTTTTGTTTTGACTGGTGGCATAGTATATAATTTTTGTACCAATTTCCCACTCTGGTCAAAACAATTATTGCCAATAAAGCTATCATGGAAAACCAGGCGATGCTTGTCTGTCCGTGTGGAACTATAATCCATGCTGCAAGTAAGGGGCCTATAGAACTTCCCAGGTTTCCACCTAATTGAAAAATAGATTGTGCCATTCCACGCTGATTACCGGCTGCAGCATGCGCCATCCTTGAAGATTCAGGATGAAAAACTGAGGAACCAATGCCGATGAGTCCCACTGAAATTAATACCATATAAAAATGATGAGACATAGATAAAGCCAGCAAGCCCACTAAAGTAAATCCCATCCCCATAGCAAGGGAATAAGGTTGAGGTTTTTTATCAGTATAAAGGCCCACAAAAGGTTGCAGAATTGAAGCAGCCATTTGAAAAGTAAAAGTAATTAACCCAACCTGGGCAAAAGATAAATGATAATTATTTTTTAAGATCGGGTAAATAGCCGGAATTAAAGATTGGATGGTATCATTTAATAAATGCGAAAAACTAATCGCGATTAAAATGGGATAAATTGTTTTTTGAAGTGTATTTTCTATTGTTGGAGTAGTAGTCATTTAAAGATTTACGAGATGCAAATTTAGACAAGACCCTGACAAAGAAAAAACGAACTTAGTAAATCTCATCCTGAATAGTAAACAAGTGTCCACACAGGTCGCGAATTATTGCAGATTTCTATTAATTATTACATAATAATAAATCTACTCTCAGTTAACTCATAAATCATTTTTTCAACAAAAGATCCTTAATGATTTTTGCTTTGGTCAAATAAATTGAATTCGGCTTTATTAATAATTTTTGATTTTATATAAATAAAAATGAAATTTATATATTAATTTTTCTTTACGATGGATTTATTAGATAAAAAGCGTCAAAACCCCGAATAAAAAATAAAACAGGAATCATTGAGTGAAAAAATTATCCTCTATTTTAAAAATGTATACTACAACAAAGAACATGAAAAAGGCCATTCCATTTATTTTCATAAATCCAAAAATTATCATTCTGTTATTTTTTGGCAGTACTTTTTTTTGTCACTCTGCAATAGCCCAGAATAACCCTTATAGTGGATTACCCGACAAGTGGACTTTGCAGGATTGCTTCGATTATGCAAATAAGAATAACATCCAATTGCAAACACTGGTTAAAGATGTGGATATCAATTATCAAAGTTTATTACAGGCAAAAGGAGCCCGGTTGCCCAACCTTACTGCCAGTACTTCGCAAAATTTTACTAATTCCAAAAATGCCAATCCTGTAATTGGAGGTTTTCAAACAGAATCTAATTTTGCAAGCAACTATGGTGTCAATTCTTCAATGATTCTATACGAGGGAGGATATTTAAAAAATAATATTCAGGCTCAGCAACTTAATATACGATCAGCAAACTTAAATGTGCAGGAAGCACAAAATAACATTACGATACAAATTACCCAGGCTTATCTCAATATTCTTCTCGCCAAAGAAAATATTATCGCCCTGGAGAATGTGCTTCAGACTTCTCAGGCACAATACGATAATGGGAAAGTACTTTTTGGTGCGGGTAGTATTGCAAAAGTAGAATTGGTACAATTAGAAGCCACACTGGCTACTGACAAATATAATCTTGTAATTGCACAGAATCAATTGAGACAAAATACACTAACTCTTAAGCAAATTCTGGAGTTGCCTTCTCCCTATAATTTGCAAGTTCCGGATTCAATGCAAATTGCAATCCCAACTGAAGCAACTGATTTACAAACAGTACAGGATAGTGCCTTGCGAAACAGACCGGAAGTAAAAATTAGTGAAATATCTCTACAACAATCGGATCTGCAATTAAAGCAATTTTATGCTGCGACCAGGCCAACTATCTCTGCGGGGGCTTCTTTAAGCAGCGGATATTCCGACGGACAAAAGATTAGTTATCCAAGTCAATTAAATAATAATTTTTATCAGCAATTAGGAGTAACGATGGATATCCCCATTTTTAATAATCGTACGAACAAAACAAACATAGAAAAAGCAAAAATAGAAATTGATCAATCCAAACTTGCATTAAAGAGTACAAAATTGGTTTTGTCTCAAGAGGTAGAGCAGGCTTATATCAATGTATTAAATGCAAAAGGGCAATATGATGCAGCGCAGGTTCAGTTTAGTGCCAATGAAGAAAATTACCGGATATCAAACGAGCAGTTAAAATTAGGCGCTTTAAATGTGGTAGATTTCCTGGTACAAAAAAATTTGTTCATACAGGCGCAACAAGCATTGACACAAGCTAAATATAATGTCATATTAAATCACGGCATTTATGAATTCTATTTGGGAGAACCAATAACGTTATAATTTAAAAAAAAATGAAAAAATTTATTTGGATAGTTTTGATACTGATAATAGCCGGAGGAATATATTATTTTATCAAGAAGAAAAAAGAAGATAAACCCATTACTTTAATCACAGAGAATATGCACACCGGTATCATCTCTAATAGTGTAACCGCCACTGGAACTATAGAACCAGTTGATACAGTAAATGTAGGTTCACAGGTATCAGGAACCATTCAAAATATTTATGTTGATTTTAATTCGGTTGTAAAAAAAGGAGAACTTTTAGCCACATTGGATAAATCCTTATTAACTGACCAGGTGAACCAGGATAAAGCCAATCTCCAAAATGCGCAAAGCACTTTGGAATATCAACAACAAAATTTTGACAGGCAAACGAAATTATATAATGTAGGCGCTATCAGCAAAGCTGATTTTGAAACAGCACAATCTACTTACAATACAGCATTGGCAGCAGTTAGCAGTTCGAAAGCGATTTTAGCCGCGGCAGAAAGGAACCTTTCTTATACAAATATTTATTCTCCTATAAATGGTACCGTATTATCGCGCAATGTAAGTGCGGGACAAACAGTTGCTGCCAGTTTTAGTACTCCTACTCTCTTTTCAATAGCTAACGATCTTAAAAAAATGCAAGTACAGGCAGCAGTAGATGAAGCTGATGTGGGCAATGTAAAAGCCGGTCAGCAAGTGAGTTTTACCGTAGATGCTTTTCCTAATAAGACTTTTATAGGCACTGTAAGAGAAGTACGGCTGCAACCGATTATTACTGCCAACGTGGTAACTTATACAACCATAATAAATGCAGAAAATAATGACCTGAAATTGAAACCAGGGATGACGGCTAACATTACTATTTATCTGCAGCAGGACAGCACGGCACAATTGATTTCTACAAAAGCATTAAGCTTTACTCCCGATTCTTCACTTACCAAGAAGTACCAGATTATTAAAACACCTGCTACTCATAACATGAAAAGTGATTCTACCAGAGGAAAAAACACTTCTGCTTTCCCCTCAAAACATTCAAAGGTGTGGGTTTTGAGTGGAAACCAGATCATCGAAAGACATATCATTACCGGAATGAATGATAATATCAATGTACAGGTATTGTCAGGTCTTGATAAAAATGATAAAGTAATTGAAGGGATACAAGTAGGTGCACCTGCCGAAGTGGATGCATCTGGCACAGAAAGAAGCCCTTTTATGCCATCAAGAAAAAGACCGGCTAAAAAACCAACTACAACAGGCAAATAAAAAATTTTGAATAAAGTATGATGTAATGGGAAAAAAAATTCTTGAAATACATGACCTGAAAAGGGAATTCAAAATGGGGTCCGAGATAGTCAAAGCTTTAAAGGGAATTTCTTTTTCCGTTAATGAAGGCGAATTTGTAACTATTATGGGTGCCAGCGGATCTGGCAAAACAACACTTCTCAATCTGTTAGGCTGCCTTGATAAGCCTACCGAAGGAACCTATTTATTGGATGGTGTAAATATTGGAAAACTATCCCGTAATGAACTGGCAAAAATTCGTAATGAGAAAATAGGTTTCGTATTTCAATCATATAATTTACTGGCGCGTACTTCAGCCATCGAAAATGTAGAGCTTCCTTTATTATACAATCCAAAAGTTTCAAAAAGAGAACGGGACGAAAAGGCATTGAAAGCATTGGATGCAGTGAAGTTATCCGACAGGAAAGATCATTTACCCAACCAAATGTCTGGAGGCCAGCAGCAGCGTGTAGCCATTGCAAGAGCATTAATCAATGAGCCAGTAATGATATTAGCTGATGAGGCAACGGGAAATCTTGATACACGAACCTCGTACGAAATAATGGCTTTGGTACAGGAATTGAATGAACATGGAAGAACCATAGTTTTTGTTACACACGAACCGGATATTGCAGCATTCAGTAACAGGACCATTACGCTCAGAGATGGAAAAATAATAAAAGATGCACCGAATGAAAATATCCGATCCGCAAAAAAAGCGCTTGCAGAATTACCGGTTAGCGATGAAAGCTAAAACAGAAAATCAATAGCAATGATCCAGGTTTTATATTAAAAAAACAAGAAATGAAACTTACCAATCTTTTGCAAATAGCCATAAAAGCTTTGCAACGAAATAAATTAAGAGCATTGCTTACTATGCTCGGAATTATTATTGGAGTTGCCGCAGTAATAGCAATGGTCGCCATTGGGCAGGGATCAAAACAAAGTATTCAAACCCAATTATCAAGCATGGGTTCCAATATGATCACTGTACTTCCTTATAGCAATACTACTGTTGGCGGTGGAGGAGCAAGAGTTGCTTCCACAGGTTTACAGACGCTAACTTTAAAAGATATAAAAGCCATTCAGACCAATGCAAAATATATAAGCGAAGTATCGCCTGCCGCAACAGCAAGAGGGCAAGTGGTTTATGGAAATTTAAACTGGCCAACCCAAATTATGGGGGTAAGTCCTGACTATCTTACCATACGCAACTGGCCATTAAAAGAAGGTGTTCCATTTAATACTGAAAATGTAAATACCGCAGCAAAAGTTTGTTTGATAGGCCAAACAGTTGTCTCTAATATTTTCCCTCCCGGAGAAGATCCAGTTGGCAAAATCATCCGGTTTAATAAAATACCTTTTACAATAATAGGTGTGCTTGCCGCAAAAGGGGCCAACGCCTTTGGATCTGATCAGGATGATATTATACTGGCACCATACACCACTGTACAAGAGCGTATTCTTGGCATTACCTACATACAGACTATTTATGCATCATCCATCAATGAGGGAGCTACCGATTCTGCCACAGCCGAATTAACCAGGATCCTCCGCGCTTCGCACAATCTAAAGCCTTCTGATGACGACGATTTTCAATTACGTGTAATGGCTGAATTGATCAGCGCTTTCAGTTCTACGAGCCAGTTATTAACTGTTTTATTGACTGCTATTGCAGGAATATCTTTGGTAATCGGAGGTATCGGAATTATGAACATCATGTACGTATCAGTAACAGAACGCACCAAAGAAATTGGTTTGCGAATGTCTATTGGGGCGAGGGGAATAGACATTTTAATGCAGTTTCTCATTGAAGCAGTTATGATCAGCATCATAGGTGGTATCATTGGTGTTCTTTTGGGCATTGGTGCATCACAATTGATAGCCTATTTCCTTAAATGGCCTACTCTCATCTCAGTTACATCTATCATCGTATCATTTACAGTATGTGGAATTACAGGAATATTTTTTGGCTATTATCCTGCAGTAAAAGCATCGAGGTTAGACCCGATCGAAGCATTGCATTATGAGTAGAAAAGAATAAAACCTAATTTTTAATTGAAACTGTGGAAGACAAATAAAGCAAATTCTTATTTTCCCTTCTTCTGAAAAATAATACATGTGTCAGGCATATTGATTAAAGAGTATCAGTGATCTTTCATAAAAGCATTCAGTAATACACCTTAAACGAATGGCTGTGCAAATTGCATTCCGGTAAGCATTTTGCTTTTTACTCCTTTCTGTTGAATAAGAACTTTAAATTTATTGCCCATATCCATCAATAATTTATTAATCTGAAAAATAATTTTTTCATTGCCCTCTCCTTTTTCCATTTCTAATTTTCTTAAATAATTCATCAATCCGAGAGAGCGAAGAAAATTTCCCTGTGTAGCAAATCCGGTACACTCCAATCCAAATTTTTTTCCCCAGTCATTTAGCGAAGAAAAATTTACATGGGCTGTAATATCTTGTTCACCAATATCAGAATATGGTGAATTATTTACTTCATGTCCTTTGTAACATACAAGTGTACCCGAACTTCTTTTTGAACTATAAAATTCTATGCCGGGAAATCCATAATCAATTGTAAGGACAAATCCGGATTTCAGACTAAGGGATATTTCCTTTATCCATCCTATTGCCTTCATATTTATTTCTGTAGAATACTCTTTTGGCAAAGTAATTTTTTGCTCCAACAAATAATTTTTTAATTCTTCTTTTGCAGGTTTCAATACTTCAACAAATTCATCTTTATAATCTACAAAAACTTCCATCAATTCGTCCTTCACAATCACTCTATGTACCGGAAAATTATCAAGTAATTCATTAGATAAAATACAACCGGTTAATTCAGAGATCTCAGTTATAGAATCAATCCAACTCACTTTTTCATTCAATAATTTCTTTTCCTGCTGCTGCATTGCCCCGCTCTTTTCAATGATATAATAATTCAGTTGATCATACAAAGGAGGATTGTTTTTTAAATAATCCAAAATATCGAGACACAATGCTCCTGTTCCCGCTCCATATTCCACGATAGTGAAAGGTTTTTTATCAAGCAAAATCCACATCTCCTCCATTTGTTTACCAATCATTTGTCCGAATAAAGAACTTAAAACGGTGCTGGTATAATAATCACCCTTCATTCCGATTCTTTTCTGCGGAGAATTATAATATCCCAGATATGGATAATAAAGCGCCATCTCCATAAAATCACAAAAAGAAATTGGGCCTTCTTTTTTTATTTTACTCCTTATTATTTCTGAAAGTTTCATTTTTTGTCAGATGTTTAATAAAAATAAGTTCCAAAGAAAGTTTATCATTCTTCCTTTATAAAAAATTATTAAAAAAGGTCTTCATACCAGAAATTACCACAATTCCGATTTTTTTTATTGTAATATTATCTTCCAGATTTCTTCTACTGTTTGCTGAGCATTAAAACTTACTTTAGAGGAGGCTCTGCTGAAATTGATCAATGCATTACAATTGGCTACCGTGTGGTCAGGAAAAATAGTTTCAATAATATTCGTATTGATCAATATTTCAATACCATCTTTTTGGGTTACTTTAATAAATTGTGCCATCCGATTTTATTTTTAAATTTTTAATAAACTAATAATTTAAATGTTGTATTGTAGGGGCAATCCCTTGCGGTGCCATTTTTTTTGGCACCGGTAAACCGTGCCTCTACTCCAGATTTTTAACTTCTTCAAAATTCAAGGGTATAACCACTTTTCTGATGCCTGCTTCCGCATTAATGAATTCATGTTTTTCCAACAAATCACTGGTAAGTATTTGTTTGGATTTTCTTTCCATGGGAGGATTTAATTTTTCTGCATTTTCAAATTCTATCACTTGTTTCAAAATATCCTCAGGCAAATCATTTTTACATTTTACTAAAAGATCCAGAAATTCAGTTGCAAAAAACTGGTCTATTTGAATTTTCCTTTTGGTAGAATGTGCAAATCTCCCAATAACCCGGCAAATATTATCTCTTTCTTCAGGGCTGAATTGATTTACAAATTCATAATCTTCAATTTTCTTCAAAGCTAAAATAATAGGTTCCAACGAATCTTTTGTAATGATATAAACATGGTAATCACCCATATTATATGCAAACTGTTTTATGGTATGAATAGTATTGGATGGAATTACTAAAAAAATATCCTTCTTTACCCGATCCTGGTTAGCATATTTCTTTACCGCTTCCGTTTGTGCTTTTATATATTTTGGGAAATTGGTTAAATCATCATTAGCAGGGCATTTGGCATCGAAGATGATGTACTCATCGCAAATTTCAATCGCATTATCAGGATTGCCCCGAAAAGGAACCTCATCTAAATATTTTATAAGATGATTCTGGCAAATCATTTTTAATGTTTGTTCTACAGTAATCTCGTGCTCGCTCCATTGACTTTTCATTTTTTCAAAAGTTTCTCTCTGCTCTTCTACTCTTTCATCGCTTAATCTTTTTATTTCTTTTTCCAATGTTTCTTTCAATTGGTTGAGTTGACTGATTTTGTTGTTATAATTTTCAGCACGTTGTTCTTCAGTGCTTTCACATTTAGCCTTGTAATTTTTAAGATCTGAATTTTTCCTGTTCAGATCTTCTACTTTTTGATTTAAGGAATGAATATCAAATTCTTTTTTTCCTACAACTTTTTCATGCCGAATAATAGCATCCTGTAATCCCTGATTTTTAGTTTCTGCCTGAATTAATTTTCTTTCAAGCAAATCATAATCCTGTTTTTCTTGAATCATCTCTTTTTGTAAGGACTTGAATTCTTCGAATGCATCATAACTTAAGTTGCGCAATGAATGCCAGGAAAATAATCTTTGCCAAAATGTAATTTCTCTTATTTTAGAAAAAAACAGGCTCAATTTTTCCATAATAAATTTTTTTAAGGTTATGAGTTTTTGCTTAGAACCACTGTAAAATTAATTTTAATAATATAGATAATTCAATATGTAATGAATTCCAATAAGTAATCTTTACAAATGCACATTAGTACTTCTACGAATTGTGTAGTATTTACAATAACAAAAAAATGCCGCAATATCGCTCTTGCACCGGGAACAATGGGCCTATATCTTTGTCTCAGAAGTTGATTGATTTTCAATAAACCTTACCCCGACATACATCGGGATCCAATGATCCGGGAAAACTAAAATAATTTGATACCGGTCAACTTCAATCTTGTTAGATCCAATATCTTTAGATAAAACTAAAACCTGTCGAAAAACCCGATTTTGAAATTTAAGCCTGAAAAACCAAAGAAACCCCAGGATTAAATTATTAAAAAACTTCCCTGTAAAAAGGGAAGTTTTTTATTAATCAATACTTTTATGATCGGTAGCAATTTTTTATTTCAGAATTCTACTTATTTTTTGGGAATCATTTGTAAACAAACCGGCCGAGGGATATGGATTTCTTTACCGGTTTTGGTCAGCAACCCTGTTTTTTTATTGATCTTAAAAATGAAGATGCTCGCAGAGTCCTGGTTGGCAGCCAATAAATAATTTCCAGTAGGGTCTATCATAAAATAACGTGGATGTGATCCAAAAGTGGATTGAGTTCCTTTCAAAGTTAATTTCCCTGAAACAGGGTCTATTGAAAATATCGTAATAATATTTAGATCACCCCTGTCTGAAGTATATAAAAATTTCCCGTCAGGTGATATCTTGATTTCTGCGCCGCTTTTTTCTCCGGTGAAACCCGCAGGAAACGTAAGCAAATCCTGTATTTGTGTGAATTTCCCATTATGATATTGATAAGTTGTTACCGTTCCACTCAATTCATGAATGAGGTATGCAAATTTTTTATTGGAAGCAAAAATAATATGTCTTGGACCACTCCCTTTTGCAGAAGCCACAGAAGGTGGAGTTGATAAAACAAAAGGCTTCTGGCGTGAAGGCTCAAAATGGTAGATCATCAATCTGTCTAATCCCAAATCGGGTGTTATCAAAAATCTTTCATCCGGAGTAAAAACTGTTTCATGCACATGAGGTGTTGCATTATCTCCCGGATCTCTATAAATGGAATCATGTATCAATTGCGTATACGGTTTAACCGTTCCATCTTTATTTATTGGGAAAAATGCAGCGCTTCCACTTGTATAGTTAGCCACAGCAAGCCATTTATTATCTGATGAAGTAGAGATAAAACAGGGATCATCGCCACCAGAAAAAGTGGTATTCATAAAATGTAGCTTGCCATTCTTTTTATCAAATGAATAAGAAGTAACTCTGCCGGGATCTGACCCATGAGTCTCATTGACAGCATATACATATTTTTCATTTTTTGAAATAGTAAGAAATGATGGATTGGTTACACTGTCCGTGTTACTAATCCATTTTACATCACCATTCTTAGAATTGAAATCATACACATAAATACCTTTACTACCTGTATTGGTATAGGTTCCAATGAACAAATAATACTTTTGCGCCGGGCAGGCAAAAAACAAAAAAAGAAAGAAGAAAGTTAAAGGAATTTTTAAGGCTGTTATTTTTTTATTCATTTTTAATGTATTTAAATTGTAATAAATAAGATTTCATATTTTAATAAAACAATAATAAACGGTGCATTTCAAAATGTCGCTTTTTTTATTGCCTCACATCTTAATTCCTTCTCCTTTTTGATGATAGGGGAAAAGTGGTGCGACATTTTGAAATGCACCCTAATAAACTTTATTTTTTTTGATCACTTCAAATTTTTCAAAATGCTGTACTTGTTGTTTAGAAATTTTCACTTCATCTACTTCTGCTCTTTCAGGTCCCACCCTGCACCAGTTTACAAAATCATCAACTTCTTTTTCTTTACCGGTTATCAGAGCTTCCACATCTCCATTCGGATTATTTTTTATCCAGCCTTTTATGTTTAATTCTTCTGCAACTTTCCTGGAAGTTTCTCTAAAAAAAACACCTTGCACTTTTCCAATTATTAATAAATGTGCAGTTTCCATTTTTCAAAGATAGGGAAGATAAGAGGTATGTAGTGTGGCAAAACCAAAGAATAGGAAGGTGTTTTGAAATATTACTTTTGTCAACAAATCAAATCTTAGAAAAAAGTTGAAACACTAAAAAAGTAAAAATGAGATTATTGTTTCAGTTTATTTTCCGATAAAAAGACCGGATGTAGATTATAGTCTTGGCTACACTTATGCAACTTATAATTCAGGTAAACTTTCTGAAAATAATGTCGAAGTGAAGCTGGCGGGAAAGCGACAGATATTTACGGCAGATGTCACTTCAATGCTGGTTTTTCAATACAGTTTTAAAATTGGAAAGAAAAAAAATATACAATTATTACGGGAGGAGAATTGAGATATTTGTATAAACAATATTTTGATTTGGAAAATACAATAGCACAAGATCCTTGCAGTATTTTTAATACTCGCCTTCTTATTAACTTAAAAGGCTTTTCGATTATATTTTGGGGAAAGAATCCTGATGATAAAAAATATATTTTATATGTTTATGATTTTGGCGCTGTTCATAAAGTGATCCTGAAGCTTATGGAATAACTGTATCTGTAAAGTTTTGATGAGAAAGTAACCTCTATTAATTACCTGCTACTTTCGAATATTATACCATAAAAAGGTCAATAACCTTTTTTACTTTATTTGCCAAAACTCACTACACAATCAAACTTATTATCACCTGCACCCAGTTCATCTGCAGCAGCATTGCTGATCACAACAGACAATCCTTCGTTTTGTTTAATATCAGGAATGGCATCTAACACCTTTGCATAAACGCTTTTTCCTGTAGCATTATCTGTAATTTTCAAAACTGTTCCGGCACTTACATCATTATTGAAACAATAATATTTTCCATCCTGCCAACCACTGGTTGATTTGAATACTCCTGCTTCGCCGGCTTTATCAACAGATGATTTATTTTGGTCTTGCTGATTATATAAATTTTTAAAATAACCTCCCAAAAAATCGATTGCGCTTTTGTTATTAACAGGAGTAGCTGTAATTGCATTTTCATTCGGTTGAGATGGAGTTGTGGTATTGCTTACTGTAGTTTCGGGTTCCTGTTTTTTTTCTTCAGGTACGGCTGCAGCAACTTGTCCGGAATTTGGCTCTTCTGGCTTTATCTCTTTTTTTGGCTCTTCAGCCACCTGCACGGGAGGCTCAAAGTGGCGATTAGCTAAAGGAGAATTCTTTTTATCTACTTTAAGAAAACCAACAATTACCTGCATTCCATCAGTAAGTTCATTGGATCGCAGGTGATTCCATCTCTTTAAAGAAGCTACAGGGACATTGTTGTAATTAACACCGAGGCGATATAGTGTTTCTCCTGATTCGACCGTGTGAAAAACGGGAACATTTACTTCAGTTTTGGCCCTTACCCCAGTCTGGGTAAAATTAATTTGATTTAATGGGATTTTAATAGTCTCCCCTATTTTTAAACCTGATTCAAGACGGAGGTGATTGAATGCTGCAAGTTCTTTTGGGCTTACATTATACATGCGGCCAACGCTGTAAAAATTTTCTTTAGGAGTAACAGTGTGTTCTACATAAATGTTAGTTCCTTTTCCTCTTATTTCAAGGCTATTTCGCTGTGCAAATAAAAAATTATTAATAAAAATTGTAAAAAGAAATAAGACACACCATTTAGTCATACCAAAGAATTTATAGTTATTCAAAATTACGTTTCATTCACATCTATGTATTGTTATAAAGATTCGCAAAAATATTTATTCTTAATTTAGGGAACGTAGTTATGAAGTTAAAATTTGTTAACTAAATTCAATTAATAAACATGTTTGTGCAGAAATGCAATGAATCAAAATAACATAACCGTTATCCACTCACTCTCCATTCTCTATTTCCCATTCCCTGCTCACAGTCTTTCTTGCCATCTCACCATCATTTCATTTTTCCACGATGAAAAATCACCCTCAATAATGTGCTGTCGCGCTTTAGTAACTATATCCAAATAAAATGCAAGGTTATGAATACTTGCAATTTCCAACCCAAGAATCTCCTTTGATTTAATCAAATGACGCAAATAGGCCTTACTGTAAAAATTACTTACTTCGCAATTAATTCCATCATCGATGGGAGAAAAATCTTTTTCCCATTTCTTATTATCTATATTAATAATTCCCTTACTGGTAAACAACATCGCATTGCGCCCATTGCGGGTGGGCATTACACAATCGAACATATCCACGCCAAGTGAAATACATTCGAGGAGATTCCATGGAGTACCTACCCCCATTAAATATCGTGGTTTATTATGCGGAAGATTTTCGCAACAGAGTGCACAGATTTCATACATCTTTTCTGTGGATTCTCCCACACTTAATCCCCCAATTGCATTACCGGTAGCTCCTTTCGAAGAAACATATTCGCATGAAATCTTTCTGAGATCGTGATGAATGCCACCTTGCACTATGGGGAATAAATTCTGCGAATAGCCATATCTGTTATCTGTTTTATTAAACTGATCAAAACATCTGTCTAACCAGCGATTGGTCAATTCTAAAGATTTTTTGGCATAAGGATGTTCACTGGCTCCCGGTGGGCATTCATCAAAAGCCATAATAATATCGCCACCTATAATTCTTTGTATGTCCATTACTCTTTCAGGAGAAAACAAATGCCTGCTGCCATCAATGTGGCTTTGAAATACGGCACCTTCTTCGGTTATCTTTCGTGTACCGCTCAAAGAAAAAACCTGGTAACCTCCGCTATCAGTAAGGATCGGTTTATTCCAGTTCATGAACTGATGCAATCCTCCGGCGGCTTCCAGTATTTCCAGCCCGGGACGTAAATACAAATGATAGGTATTCCCAAGAATGATCTGAGCATGAACATCACAATGTAATTGTTGCTGGGTAACGGCTTTTACGCTTCCCGCTGTGCCAACAGGCATGAAGATAGGAGTCAGAATTTCTCCATGATCTGTGGAAATCTTTCCTGCACGTGCTTTTGAAGAATTGTCTTTGTACTGAAGGTCAAATTGAAGTGCGGGCATTAATAATGATATTTATTAAGAAGTGGACAAAGATAACTTTGAAAACTTATTGCTTATTTCATTATCGGGATATAATTTTTTTGCAGCTATCAATAACGAAAGTATGTTTGCATTTAGATGAAACTGACTGAATTTTTAAACTCTCCCGGAAATTGGATTTTTTTAGGGTTTTGTATAATTACTTTTATACAATTGTTTTATTACCTCTTTTTCTTTCTAAGGCTTGCATTTTATAAACCCAAATCAAAAAATATTTTTCAAACACATCCTGTTTCAGTTATTATTTGTTCGAGAGATGAGGCCAGTAATTTACAAAAAAATCTACGGGATACTTTGTTGCAAAAGTACCGCACCACACACGAAGTAATTGTTGTGGATGATAATTCACTGGACGAAAGCAAATATATCCTGGAAGAGTTCCAAAAAAATTTCAAACAGTTACAACTTATAGAACTGAAGCAGGAAGCGCGTTTCATTCCAGGGAAAAAGTATCCGTTGAGCATAGGAATTAAAACCGCAAAATATGAAATTGTTTTATTGACGGATGCCGATTGTGTGCCTGCTTCTGAATATTGGATCCAAAAAATGCAGGAATATTACACAGATGGAATTGAAATTGTTCTGGGTTATGGACCGCTGCAAAAAGTGAAAGGTATTTTTAATAAGTTGGTAAGATGGGAAACTTTTCATACCGCGTTACAATATTTATCTTATGCCCAATGTGGTATCGCGTACATGGGAGTTGGAAGAAATTTAAGTTATAAAAAATCGGTCTTCTTCCGGCATAAAGGCTTTTCCGCTCACAATCATGTACCCGGTGGCGATGATGACCTTTTTATCAATAAAGCGTCAACAAAGAATAATACTGCCATTGTAATTGATAAAGATGCTTTTACCTTATCAGAACCGCCAACATCCTGGAAACACTGGTTCAGACAGAAAAATCGGCATTACACTACCAGCAAGTATTACAAAAGGATTCACAAATTTTTATTGGGGCTTTATGCAATTTCCCTTTTCCTTTTTTATCCTTTATTTATCGCTTCATTATTTTTCTTTGATTGGAAAATAACTCTGCCGGTTTTTGGAATAAGATTTATTGTGCAGGCTATCATTATTTTCAAATCCACCAATAAATTAGATGAAAAAGATTTGTTTCCATGGTTTATATTCTTTGATGTATGGATGTTTTTTTATTACCTGATTTTTGCTGCTGCGCTTTTTAGAAAGCCCCTGAAAACCTGGAAATGAAGGGCCACGTACCTGTCTGTCGGCGAGGTTACTGGCCTGTTGCAAAAAAACTTCTTGTAAATTCGTATTAAATAACAAAAATTATTTTTCATTATGAACAGAAAAACATTTCTATATCAATCAGGCGCTGCGAGTTTAAGCCTTCTAACTCCCGGAATTTTAAAAGCTACAACATTACCTCCTGATTTCACAAGTAAGCGACCTCCCCTCGCAGACAGAAGATTTACCAGTACTGCGGTGGAAGCTACTATTGTCAAAATGAAAAAAGTAATAAAAGATCCTGAAGTAGCGTGGCTTTTTGAAAATTGTTTTCCTAATACTTTGGATACTACAGTATTTTTCAAAATGATTGATGGAAGGCCTGACACTTTTGTGATCACAGGGGATATACATGCCATGTGGCTTAGAGATAGCAGCGCCCAGGTGTGGCCTTATCTGCCTTTAATGAATGAAGATAAAAAACTGCAACAATTAATTGCCGGAGTAATCAACCGGCAAACAAAATGTATTCTTATTGATCCTTATGCCAATGCATTTAATGATGGCCAAACAGGAAGTGAATGGGATAAAGATATTACTACCATGAAACCGGAATTGCATGAAAGAAAATGGGAAGTAGATTCTTTGTGCTATCCCATTCGACTTGCTTACAGTTATTGGAAACGTACCGGTGATATTTCTCCTTTTGATGCCAACTGGAAAGAAGCGATGGAGTTAGTTGTAAAAACTTTTAAACAACAACAACGTAAACACAACAGAGGCCCTTACACTTTTGGAAGAGTAACTTCATGGTCAACAGACACGGTACCAGGTAACGGTTATGGCAACCCGATAAAACCCGTTGGCTTGATCGTTTCCATTTTCCGTCCATCAGACGACGCTACTATTTTCCCTTTTTTAATTCCTTCTAATTTCTTTGCAGTGGTTTCTTTAAGACAACTGGCTATCATGTCGGTTAAAATTTTAAAGGATGAAAATTTCGCTGCAGAATGCAATGCACTTGCCAATGAAGTGGACGAAGCATTAAAGAAATATGCTACGGCCCATCACCTTCAATTTGGAGAAATGTATGCTTATGAAGTGGATGGATTCGGCAATCAATTATTCATGGATGATAGCAATGTACCAAGCCTTTTTTCAATGCCATATTTAGACGAAGCCACAGCAAAAGATCCGGTTTATCAAAATACCCGAAGGTTTATTTTAAGTGATAAAAATCCATATTTTTTTAAAGGGAAATATGGCGAAGGAAGCGGCAGTCCGCATACACTCGGTGATATGATATGGCCCATGAGTATTATTCTTAGGGCAATCACCAGTACCAGCGATAACGAAATAAAATCCTGTTTGAAGATGCTGAAGAACACCAATGCGAATACCGGTTTCATGCATGAATCTTTCAATAAAGATGATCCTGAAAAGTTTACGCGCAAGTGGTTTGCGTGGGCCAATACTTTGTTTGGAGAAATGATTTTAAAAGTTTACCACGAGCGATCTTATATATTGTCGAAAGAGATTTGATTTATTATTATATGCAAATCCTTACTAAATATTTTACTGATTTTTCTGATAAACAATTGCAACAATTTATTGCCTTAAAAAATCTATATGAAGATTGGAATCAAAAAATAAATGTGATCTCCAGGAAAGATATGGACCACTTTTATGAACATCACGTATTACATTCTCTCGCAATTGCCACGCAATATGATTTCCCAGATGGATATCAAATTATGGACCTCGGTTCCGGTGGCGGATTTCCCGGAATTCCGCTTGCTATCTTTTTTCCAAATGTACATTTTCACCTGGTGGACAGTATCAATAAAAAACTGAAAGTAGTGAAAGCGGTTGCCGCGGCAATAGAATTAAAGAATATAACGACACAGCATTCGCGCGCAGAAGATATCAAAGATAAAAAATTTGATGTAGTGGTTTCACGGGCAGTTGCCCCAATAAAAGATCTTTGGTATTGGAGCAGGTCACTGCTAAATAAAAGACCCGTAGATCAACCCAAAAAAATATCTGGTTTAATTTGTCTCAAAGGCGGCGACCTAACAAATGAAATCCATGAAAGTGGCCTCCATCCAAGGGTATGGGAAATCAGTAAAATATTTAAAGAAGAATTTTTTAGGGAGAAATATATATTATTAATTAGCTGATATGCTAATGAGCCAATGTGCTAATTAATAAATAAAAATCAACTTTCATATTTTTTTATTTTATCAATAGAACTACTGAACCATCATTGGCTAATCATCACATCAGCTAATCAACTTCACCAATTCAACTTCAACACATTATTATCCTGGTTCACATCTGCCATTCTTTTTGTCGGGTCAATTTCCGCTTTTACCAATTGACTCAAAGGATGATCAAATTGAACAACATAAGTCGGATTCGTCCAGTTCCATTCCGGATGAACAAATCTTTTTTCATTGCTTTCTGCAGGCTTTCCGGCAAGCATCATGTCCATCGGAATATAATGTAATTCTTTGGTGCTGTCTCTAAAAGTAAGTTCAAGATCAATAGGCATAGGCATCTGGCCTAATCTCCTCAATCTTATGTTGGTTACATCACCCACCTGCCAAAGGCTGTCAATACTATAATCAATAGTTTTGGTAGTGTTCAACCAATATTCTTTATACCAGCCCAATTGAATACCACTTACATCCTGTGCCACTTTAAAAAAATCATTCGGATTGGGGTGCTTGAATCTCCAGAGTTTATAATATTCGAGTAATATTTTATCACGTACAGAATCACTAACTATATACCCTAACTGCTCCAATAAAATCTCTCCTTTTGGATAGGCATTTATTTCATAAGCCAGATTGGTATTGTAATGGTCGGAATTGGTAGTCATAGGTTCTGCCAGGTCCAATTTTTGAAAATAATAATAACTCCTGTAAGCTCCTGAATGGTTTAACGGAAGTGCTTTTGAACCCTCAATACCCATAACTTTATCATAATAGGCGCTCACCTCTTCCTGCCCATAACTCGCAAAACCCTCATCCATCCACGGATACTCATTTTCATTGGAGCCCAACATCATCTGATACCAACTATGCATCCATTCATGAAATGCAGCTCCAAGGCCCGGTCCTTTTATTAAAGTGGCCATCGGGTATTCCATCCCGCCATCGCCTCCCTGGATAAAAGAATACTGAGGATAATCATATTTCCCAAAACGTTTTTCCATGTAGGGTAAAACGATTACAGCAGCATCAGCTAATGTTTGCCATCCCTGTTCCAAAGAATCCGATTTTTTATAAATAACGTTGATGGTTACACCGTCTTTATGTTTCACAATATGTTCATAATCCGGATCGGCAGCCCATACAAAATCATGTACATTTTTGCCGATGAAATGCCAGGTGCGTTCGGCAGAAGAAATATTTTTTAAAGGGGTGCCGGGTTTATCGTAACCCCAGCCGATTTGACTGGCATTTACCAACACGCCAGTGCCTCCTAATTTATAGGATTTATCAATTTTAATAGTCACATCATAATCTCCCCAAACTCCATAAAACTCTCTCGCCACATATTGTTCCGTGTGCCAGCCTTCATAATCGTATTCACATAATTTGGGATACCACTGACTCATGCTATATCTCACGCCTTCTGCATTATCTCGGCCACTTCTTCTTATTTGAATAGGAACCTGATCTTCAAAAACCAAATCAAAATTTACTTTGCTTTTTGGTAAAATGGCTTTGGTGAGGTCAACTTCAAGGATGGTTCCATGTAACTTCACCGGCTCTTCCATACCATTCATTTTTAAAGATGTTATTTTTTCATAACCAATTTCAGAGGGGGTTAGTTTTGAAATCCGGTCTCTCACTCTTGAATCCCAGTTGGGCCTCCCATTAATTAAAATTTTTCCCAGTTCGCGGCTTCTCACATCCATCTCGCTCCCCGGCTGAAAAGCATTCCAGTATAAATGAAAGTAAACTTTGTTCAATTTATCGGGAGAATTATTGGTGTATTCTAATTTTTGCGTTCCACTTATAATATTTGTTTGCACATTTACATCTACATTGATATCGTATTTTGCTTTTTGTTGCCAGCGATCCGGTTGGGCTGTAACGATAAAGAAAAATTCAAAATTTAAAAACAGGAAAAGAACGAGTTTTTTATACATGGTTATGGTTTAAAAAAGAAGATGTAAACTTCGGCAAAAATTGGAGGAAGAAAAAAGAAAAAATTTGAATAGCGGTAATATAACTTTGTTTTTTATTTTTTTCAGTTTGGCTTTATGAAAGTTTTCTTAATACCAGGTTCTTGGCGAAAAATTATTTAGAAGCAGACCCCAAAAAAAATAATTTTTAAAACCCTTCGTCGGAGATAAAACATGCTAATATATTTGAGTTTGTAATAATTATACCTGATGAAAAATAAACAAATGAAATGTTTTATAGGAATTGATATTGGAGGTTCTCATATTACAACTGGAATTATAAATTCGGAAACCAATACTGTTAGCAAAAATTCAATTTCGAGTTCTGTCATTTCTTCAGCACTAACTTTCAAAGATTTTATAAATCTCATAGAAAAAAATATTCGTAAAACAATTCAACCTAATCAACTTATTCAGGGTATTGGTTTTGCGTTTCCGGGTCCTTTTATTTATGAAAAAGGAATTTGCTCTATGGAAGGAGTAAATAAGTTTGACCAACTTTTCGGATGCGATTTGCGTACTTCTTTATTCAATCTTTTTAAAAATAAATATTCGTTAGACTACGAAGCCATAAAGTTTATTAACGATGCACAGGCATTCCTTCTGGGTGCAATTGTTACTGAAAAATTAGAAAATAAAAATGTCATTGGCGTCACCCTTGGAACTGGCATTGGTTCGGCTTTCAGCGAAAAAGGAAATATTGTTGAAAATGCAAACAACATTCCGCCGAATGGATATTTGTATAATGTTGCTTTTAAAGATGGCATTGCAGAGGATTGCATTTCTACCCGTTGGTTTTTGAAAAATTATCCGGCAAAAAGTGTAAATGAAATTGCTAAAGAAGCTGACAAAGGAGATAAAAAAGCCGTTATTTTATTTCAAACATTTGGAAAGCATTTAGCCGAAATATTAATACCCTGGATTAAAAGTTTTAATGCTGATACTATTGTTTTTGGTGGTGGCATTTTAAATGCCTGGCATTTGATAAAAGAAAGTTTTTTAAATAAACTTCATCAACAAAATATCCAAATTGAAATTATTATTAACACCAATACCGAAGAAATGAATATGATTGGCGCAGTAAAAAATATACAAGGAAAAATGCAAAGATCAAAGCATCAAAGAAAAACAGAACAAATTTTGTTACCAAAGAAAAAACCAGGTGTTGATGCACTTGCTTACAATATTTATCCTACTCAAAAGCTCCTGAAAGGATCTATTCATAATCATCTCACCGACCTGGTCTCTTTTCTTCCCAATGAAGGGAACATTATTATTGACGGATTTGGTGGTGTTTTTTGGGATAAATTTATAGAAGATCTATCGTGCTCTTTTGCTGAAAAAAATATAATCCCAAATTGGTATTGTATTGATGCAGCTTTGAAATCTTCTGATGAAATTGATAAATTGATTGGCCCATTTTTAAATAGTGATGGCGTAAAATCTATTTTTGGAAAATGCTACGATGGTATGTTAAAAGAATTTTTTGATGACCAAAAATTAGCAAAAATAAAACCCGATGACAAAGGCATAAATATTTTATATGGAACAGGAGCGGCATTAGCAAAATGGAACGGTACACTTGTTTATGTGGATATTACAAAGAATGAAATTCAGTTTCGTTCAAAGGCAGGTTCATTTAAAAACCTGGGTGCAGCGAAAATTGAAAATGCCAAAGCACAATATAAAAGATGTTATTTTATTGATTGGAAGGTTCTTAACAAACACAAGCAACAACTCCTTTTAAAAATAGATTTTATTATTGACGGACAACAAACCCAATTTTATCCATTCACAACGGCAGATGCTTTTAGGGAAACACTGAAACATCTTTCAAATCATACTTTCAGGGCTAGGCCGTGGTTTGAACCAGGTATCTGGGGTGGACAATGGATTAAAAAAAACATTCCTTTGCTTGCACAGGATGTGCCGAATTACGCATGGTCTTTTGAATTGATAACCCCGGAAAATGGTTTGTTGTTTGAAGATAAGGGATTGATGCTTGAAGTGTCTTTTGATTGGCTGATGTTTGCACAAGCCAAAAATATTTTGGGTAAAGCCTATAAAAAATTTGGCACTTATTTTCCTATTCGATTTGATTACCTCGATACCATGGATGGTGATAATCTTTCCATTCAATGCCATCCTTCTTTAAATTATATCAAAGAAAATTTTGGTGAAATGATAACCCAGGATGAAACCTATTATATTCTCGATTGCGCTCCTGGCGCTAAAGTTTACTTAGGTTTCCAGGAAAATATTAATGCAGATGAATTTAAAAATATATTGTTGCAATCTCAACAAACCTCAGTAAAGCTTCCAATAGAAAACTATGTACAAAAACACGATGCCTACAAACATGATTTGTTTCTGATTCCCAACAAGACTATTCACGGTTCCGGGAAAAATAATATGGTGTTGGAAATAAGTAACACGCCTTACATTTTTACTTTCAAATTATACGATTGGGTTCGGCTCGATTTAGATGGTAACCCTCGCCCCATCAATATTGAGCACGGCATGAAGAATTTGGATTTTTCAAGGAAAGGCAATTCAGTAAAAGAAAAATTGATTTCGAAACCTATATTGTTAAAAGAAGGAAATAATTTCTCTCACTGGCATCTGCCCACACACCCTCAACATATTTATGATATAGAAAGATATGAATGGTACGGAACTATTTTTATTGAAACAAAAGGGCAATGCCACATTTTAATGTTGGTAGAAGGTTCGCAAATCAGCATCAAAGCAAATGGACAAGAAAGAATTTATAATTATGCAGAAACAATTGTAGTGCCTGCCGCCATAAAAAAATATTCAATTACTTACCTGGGAAAAGAAAAAGGAATACTGGTAAAAGCATTTATAAAAGATAGCTTTTGTAAATTATAATTCGGCTAATTAATAAAAACACATTCAATTCAATTCAATTCAATT
>Ga0307374_10002106_pt1 | contig 35911 bp, 28 predicted proteins | sample OX3MG_FD_202532 | JGI IMG/M metagenome (GOLD analysis project Ga0307374, IMG submission 202532) | Soil microbial communities from Risofladan, Vaasa, Finland - OX-3 | ecosystem: Environmental > Terrestrial > Soil > Coastal area > Acid sulfate soil | place: Finland: Risofladan, Vaasa | collected... | reverse complement strand
CCACCTTGGCGCGCCTGGGGGGGGGGGGGGCGGGGGGGGGGGCCCCGGGCGCCCCCCCCCCGCCCGCCGCCGTCCCTGGCGCGGCGGCCAGCGCCGCGGGTGCTCCCGCCGCCGTCGGGATGGCGACGCCGGCAGAGCCGGCGCCGCCATCGATGGCCGGCTCAGGCGCGGAGGCGGGCGCGCCTGGCGCGCCCGCCTCCGCGCCTGAGCCGCCGTGGCTCACGCATCTGAACGCCTACCGCGCGATGGTCAGGCTCGCGCCGGTCAGCGACGAGCCGTCGATGAGCGAGGGCGAGCTCAACCATACCCGCTACCTGGTGGAAAACGACGCCGGGCTCATCAGCCACGGCGTCAATACCGGCGCGGCCATGCATAGCGAGGAGACCGGCAAACCCGGCTTCACCCCGATCGGCTTGCGGGCCGCTCAGAACAGCGATGTCGCGGAATGGCCGGGGCCAACGCCGCCGCGTTCGCCCAACTGGGCGTTGGACGATTGGATGACCGGGGCGTTCCATCGGCTCAACCTCCTGAATCCCCAATTGCGCCAGGTGGCCTATGGCCAAGCATGCGGGGATTTCGGAGTTTGTACGGCGGCGCTCAACGTGTTGGGCGGCGCGGACCGCCCGACGTTATCGGCGTTGCCGTTGGCCACGCCGATAAGGTTTCCGCCACCGGACTCGACGCTCGGGCTGGGCCCACTGCACGGAGAATGGCCCGACCCTATCAGCTCGTGCCCCGGCTATGGGACGCCTGCGGGATTGCCAATCACCCTCCAGCTCGGCGCGAACGTGGACGCGCGCCTTGACGGCTATCGGCTGCTGCGCGACGGCGCATCGCCGGCCAATCTGGAGGCTTGCGGTTTCGACGCTTCGAGCTACAACAATCCGGACCCCGCCGCGCAGGAGCGGGGGCGCGAGATATTGCGCGGCTTCGGTGCGGCGGTGATGGTTCCGCGCCTTCCGCTGGACAAGGGCGCCAGCTACATGGTCTCGATCACGGTCAACCGGCGGGAATACAAATGGCGGTTTTCGACTTCGCCGTAGCCGGCCGCGGGCGTGCCGCGCGGCGCTCGGGCGCCGCCGGTGCTGGCCTGTTCAGTCAGCCCCGTGCCGCCTGCGCGGTTGCGTCGCGCAGACAGAGCAACTAATAGTCAAAAGAGCGGGCTGCCCGTGACGTGCCGGCGCAGGTTGATGCGCAAACGGCATTCCGATCGGTCGTCCGGTCGACAATTCGGGGCCCAAGGAGGCTGACGAGCGCGCCATGAAAATCTCGATGTTCCATCTGATGCCGTATCGCGATCTGCCCGCGGATTTCGAACAGCGCTATCACTCGGTGTGGGTCGATCCGCCGTATCATGAACTGGCCGATACCGAGAAGATCGCCAAGTATTACAACTGGACGCTCGACGAGCTGACTTACGCCGCCAAGGCCGGGATGGACGGCATCTGCGTCAACGAGCACCATCAGAACGCCTACGGCTTCATGCCCTCGCCCAACCTGATGGGCTCGGCGCTGGCGCGCGCGACCAACGGGCTCAATGTCGCGCTGGTGCAGATGGGCGCGACGCTGCCCACCACGATTCCGCCAATCCGGGTGGCCGAGGAATACGGCATGCTCGATTGCATCAGCGGCGGCCGGCTGGTGGCCGGGATGCCGCTGGGCACGCCGATGGACGCGAACCTGTGCTACGGGATCACGCCGATGGAGCATCGCGAGCGCTACTACGAGGCGCACGATCTGATCATGAAGGCGTGGCAGTCCAAGGAGATCTTCGCCTGGAACGGCAAGTACTTCAAATTGCCGATGGTCAACCTGTGGCCGCGCCCGCTGCAGAAGCCGCATCCTCCCGTATGGATTCCGGGCAGCGGCAGCCTCAGCACCTGGGACTTCACCGCCAAGCATGACCATTGCTACTGCTTCTTGAGCTACTACGGAAACAACCTCGGCAAGCGCGTGATGGACGGCTTCTGGGAATTCGTGGCCAAGAGCAATCTCGACGCCAATCCGTATCGCGCCGGCTTCCTGCAGCTCGTGGTGGTGGCCGAGAGCGACGCCAAGGCCGAGGAGCTGTACTACCCGCACATCCGTTACTTTTACGACAAATGCCTGCACATCCTGTGGGACTACCAGGCCGTGCCCGGCAACCAGGATCATCGCAGCCTGGTCAACAGCGTGAAAAATCTGTACCCGATGCAGCTCGACCTGATGTCGAAGGTGCCGAACTGGAAGTACAAGGACTTCGTCGACAACCAGTTCGTGATCGGCGGCAGCCCCAAGTCGGTGACCGACCAGCTCAAGGAGGCGGTGAAGAAGCTGCGGGTGGGCAACCTGATGGTGCTGCTGCAGATTGGCTCGATGCCGCACGAGTTGACGCTGAAGAACATCGACATGTTCGCGCGCGAGGTCAAACCGCATTTCCGCGACATGTGGGATGACGAGTGGGAGAACCGCTGGTGGCCCGAGGGGCTCAAGGAAAAGAAACCCGCCCCCGCGCATCGGGGCGCCGCGCATCCCGCGATGGAGCGGGCGGCGAAGTAGTTCGCGCGCGCCACGCTACTGGCAGCATAGGTCCGGCGCCGGCTCGCAAGGCCGGTGCCGGGCGCTAATACCCCGGGAATTCAAAAGAGGGCATACAGAGCCATGGCTGGAGTTCAGGATCGCATCGTCAACGTCTGGGATGACAAGATAAAAGCGCACGTAAAGGTCGCAGGCTCGGGGCCGGCGTTGGTTTTTCTGCATGGCGGATGGGGCCCGCGGTGGACCGAGTTCCATGACACGCTGGCGCGCCAGTTCACCGTCTATGCGCCTGACCATCCGGGCACCAGCGAGGGCGACCCCGAGTCGCATCGCGCGCTCGACGATATGTGGGACCTCGTGCTTTTTTACGACGAGTTGTTCGACAAGCTCGGGCTCGATAAGCCCGCGCTGGTCGGACATTCGTTCGGCGGGATGGTGGCGGGCGATATCGCGGCCAATTTTTCCAAGCGGATCGGCAAGCTGGTGCTCATCGACTCGCTGGGCATCTGGCTCGACGAGTCGCCGATCCGCAACTACATGGTGACGCCTATCACCGACCTCATCCCGATGATCTTCGCCAACCCGAATGATCCGTCGATCGGAACTTTCGTTCCCAACCCGACCGACACGGAGGCGATGGTTCGCACCCATTGGGCGCTCGGATGCACCGGCAAATTCTGCTGGCCGATTCCCGACAAGGGGCTGCGCAAGCGCATCCATCGCGTGAGCGCGCCGACCATGGTGCTGTGGGGCAAGCAGGACCATCTGACGCCCGCCGCCTATGCCCACGAGTTCGCGAAGCTGATCAAGGGCGCGAAGGTCGAGCTTATCGATAAGGCCTCACATATGCTGCCAATCGAGCAGCCGGCGGCGGCGGCCAAGGCGGTGGCGGATTTCGTCAAACGCCAGCCGCAAGCGCGCTAGCCGCAAGCGCTGACAGGTGGACGAGAAAGAGGGAGACCGAGGAGATGGCAGGGGAGATGACAGGACGTATGATCAAATCAACGTGCCTTGTGGTCGCGGCGGCGTTTGTGGCCGCGGCGATATGCATGGCCGCAAACCTCGACGGAGTACCCGTGCGCAACACTGGCCACTATGCGATTTTGGACACCGATCGCGGCACCATCGTGATCGAGTTTTACCCTGCCGTCGCACCCAAGACGGTCGAAAACTTCGAGGCCCTGAGCAAGAAGGGCTTCTACAACGGCCTCACCTTCCATCGCGTGGTGCCGGGTTTCGTGGTCCAGGGCGGCGACCCCAAGGGTGACGGCAGCGGCGGCCCCGGCTACGACCTGCCGGCCGAGATCAGCCCCGCGGAAAAGCATCTGCGCGGCTCGGTCGCGACGGCGCGGCTGGGCGACGCGGTCAATCCGGATCGCAAGTCCAGCGGCAGCCAGTTCTATATCTGCCTCGCGGCGCAGCCCAGCCTCGACGGCCAATACACGGTCTTCGGCGGCGTGGTGGAAGGGATGGACGTGGTCGACAAGATCCAGGTCGGCGATCACATCAAGAAGGTCACGCTGGCCTCCCAGTTGCCGAAGTAGTGACGCAGGCGAATCGGAAGCGACGGATTCATACAGGTTGATGGCAGCATGAGCATCGGCGCGAATGGACACCAGGCCGGGCCCTACTTCACCGTCGACCTCCATCTGCACACCAACCGCGGCAGTGCGGATTCCAACCTGTCGCCGCACGACCTGGTCGAGCGCGCCCGCGTCATCGGCATCGGTGCCGTCTGCATCACCGAACACGACACGATGTGGGAGCTGGCCGAGGTCGGTGAGGCGGCGCGCGAGGCCGGCGTGCTGCTGCTGCGCGGGATGGAAGTGACGACCGACATGGGGCACATCGGCGTGTTCGGCTTTAACAGCTACCTTGGCGGAATCTACAAGCTGTCCGAGCTGCGCCGGGTGGCCGACAAGAGCGGCGCGATCCTGATTGCCAACCATCCGTTCCGTTACCGGCTCGACGCGCGGATGTCGTTCATGAACTCCGACCACGAGCCGATCGACCCGGCGCATCCCGACCGCGCCGCCAGGCTCGAGATTTTTGGCATGGTCGACGCGGTCGAGGCGCTCAACGGCGCCTGCTCGGAAGAGGAAAACCGCTTCGCGCTCGAGGTCGCCGAGCACCTGGGATTGGCCGTGGTGGCCGGCAGCGATTCCCACTCCACAAGTTCGATTGGATGCGTGACGACGCTCTTTCCCGAGCCGGTCCGCACCGAGCGCGAGCTGATCGACGCGATTCGCGCCCGGCGCTCGCGCGCCGGCCGCGGGCTGCTCAAGCGCGCGGTCGAACCATTCGAGCTTCCCGCCGCGTAGCCCTGGCACCTTTGCGGAGCGCCGCTCCTAAGCGGCCCCTACACCGGAACGGCGGATTTTGTAGGGGCCGTTCGCGAACGGCCCTCTGTCGATCATGCCTGCGCCGATCGGGTCCAGACGTGAGTATCGTGCGTTGAGTGCAGCGCGGTATTGCGATTTTCGCCGGCGGATTGAGTCCGCCGAATTACGATTTCGTTACGATGGTTGTGGAACAAAGAGCGCGCGGGATAAAATCCATCGGAACCCCCGAATTATGGCAGTCAATCGCGACCGACTCGCGCTCATCGAGGACATCTCCGCCATCGGCGGCGACGCCGCGAACAGCCTGCGCGAGACCTTGGACAAGACCGTCGCCGCGATCGCCGCCGGCATGGAGGTCGAAGTCTGCTCGCTCTACCTCTTCGACGCGCAGCGCGAGCGCCTGGTGCTGCGCGCCACGGTCGGCCTGGAAGAGGAATCGGTCGGCAAGGTCTCGATGCGGGTCAACGAGGGATTGGTCGGGCTGGTGGTCGAGCACGGCCAGCCGGTAACGGTGTCCGACGCGATCAGCCATCCGCGCTACAAATATTTTCCGGAAACCGGCGAAGAACGCTACCACGCCTTTTTAGGCGTGCCGGTGCAGGACGGGCGGCAAAAGCCGATCGGCGTCATGGTGGTGCAGACCTTTCGCAGCCGCAAATTCGGCGCGGGCGAAGTGCGCCTGCTCAAGACCGCGGCCAACCAGGTGGCGCAAATCCTCTCGCATTTCCGCCTGCGCGAGACGCTCGCGACCAAGGAAAAAGAACGCGACGAGTACCGCCGGCGGATGATCGAGGCCAACCGCCAGCTCAAAGGCTACGAGAAGATCGGCGGTGAAACCCGCGTCAAAGCGCCGGTCAAGGTGCGCCGCCCGCGCCTGGTCGGATTGGCGGCGGCGCCCGGCTTCGGCCACGGCGTCGCGCACGTGGTCGGCACTTTTTTGAGCACCATCGATCGCAACCTGCGCTCGCGCGACCTCAAGGCCGAGCACAAGCGTCTGGAAGAGGCGCTGGTGCGCTCGCTGTCCGAGCTCGACGCGGTCAGGAATCGGATGGCGCCGCTGATGCCGGAATCCGAGCTCAAGATCTTCGACGCCCACAAGATGATCCTGCAGGACGACGAGTTCGTCGGCCGCATCCGCGACATCGTCTCGACCGGTTACGCGGCCGAGAGCGCGCTGTTCCGGGTGATCGACGAGCTGAGCGCGCAACTGCTGGCGGTGGCCGACGGCTACCTGCGCGAGCGCGCCACCGACTTTCGCGACGTCGGCCATCGACTGCTGCGCCATATGCGCCAGGACGAGCGCCGCAATCAGTTCAGCAAGTCCACCATTCTCGTGGCCGAGGAGCTGACGCTCTCGCAACTCACGCTGGTGTCGCACGAGAACCTCGTCGGCATCGCCCTGGAGTCGGGCGGAACGACCTCGCACGCCGCGCTGCTGGCGCGCGCCTTCGAGATTCCCACCGTGGTCGGCGTCGACCACCTGATGGATTCGGTGGCCGAGGGCGACAATTTGGTGCTCGACGGCAACTCGGGGATCGTCTACGTCAACCCCGCACCCGAAGTCGAGCGCGAGTACCAGGTGCTGCACAAGCGTTACGACGCGTTTCGGCGTGACCTGATGTCGAACGGCGGCGAGCCGGCCGCCACGCGCGACGGCAACCGGGTGCAGCTCCTGGCCAACATCGCGCTCTACCACGACATCCCGCTGGCGCTGAAGTACGGCGCCGAGGGTGTGGGGCTGCTGCGCTCGGAGTTTTCGTTTCTGACCTACGAGGATTTCCCCGACGAGAATCAGCAGATTGCGCTGTACACGCGGATGCTGGAGGCGGTGGGCAAGCGGCCGGTGACGATTCGCACGCTCGACATCGGCGCCGACAAGTATCCGCCGTATATGCGGGTGCCGCGCGAGGACAACCCGTTTCTGGGCTGGCGCTCGATTCGGATCTCGCTCGAGATGCCGAGCCTGTTCAAGGTCCAGCTCCGCGCCATCCTGCGCGCCGCCGTGCGCCACGACGTAAAGATCATGTTTCCGATGATCTCGAGCCTCGAGGAGCTGCGCCGCGCGCGCGAACTGCTCGCCGAGTCGCAGGGCGAGCTGTTCCGCGAGGGACTGGAGCACAATCCCAGCATCAAGGTCGGAATCATGGTCGAGGTGCCCTCCGCGGTATGGCTGGCGCCGCGGCTCATTCGCGAGGTCGATTTTTTCTCCATCGGCACCAACGATCTCATCCAGTACCTGCTCGCCGCCGACCGCAATAACCCGCGCGTCGCGCATCTGTACGAAGCGCTCCATCCCGCCGTGCTCTCGGCGATCGCCGAGGTCGTCAACGTGGCGCGGGCCGCGGGCAAAGAGGTCTGCATCTGCGGGGAGATGGCGTCGGACCCGCTGGCCACGCTGCTGCTGGTCGGGATGGGCCTCGACCAGCTCAGCCTGAGTCCGCTGTTCATCCCGGTGATTCGTAAAATTGTGCGCGAGACCAATTACCGCACCGCGCGGCTCATCGCGCACGACACGCTCGAGATGGCCAGCGTGCAGGAGATCAAGGGCTACCTCATCGAGCGCTACCGCGACCTGGGGCTGATCAAACTGGTGGAAATGTTCCGTTAGATGTGAAAATGTTCTTTAAATAACGGAGCTTATGCACCGGAAGGGTTCCGGGAGGGTTGTGGATGTGCGGCGGGTCTGTAATGTTGACTTCTAAGGTCGGGATTAGTTAACTCTGACCGTTCGGTTAGAAACCCATTTCGCCCTAACGGCTGCGGATATTCTTTGGGTGTGGCGGAAAAAAGGATTTGAATGATGGTGCTACTGGTCTGCCTGGGATTCGTTGCGCTGATCGCCGGCGTTAGCGGCTACCTGGTCCTTGGGCGCGATCGCTACGGCGCTAAGCGCTCCGGACGTCCGCTGGAACTCGGCGCCTCGCAAAGCGCGCTAAATCAGGGTTCCATGCGGCCTGAGCCCTGCCGCACTATAAGGGTCTATTTCATCAAGCCGTCGCGCTACGACGAGAACGGCTACGTCCAGTTTTTTCGCTACGGCGTTCAACCCAACAACACCCTGACGGTGCTCGCGGCGCTCAACGACACCTTCAACAAGCGCTATTCGGCCGAGCGCAACGTTTACCTGCAGACCGTGCTGTGGGACGAGATTTGCGACGGCGCGGTATCGCCGGAAACCGTCGTGGCGATCAAGGAAAAGGCGCGCGAGGACGGCGTCGAACTGCTGATCGGCCTCTCCGGCGTGCAGTCCAACCAGTACCCGCGCGGCCGCGACCTCGGATTGCAGTTCGTCGCCCAGGGCTTGCCCACCATGATGGGCGGGTTCCACGTCAGCGGCTATCCCGAGTCGGTCAAGTTTCTCAATAGCTGCGGCATCACCACCATCGTGGGCGAGGCCGAAAACCTGTGGGGCCAGATCATCGAGGATTTTCTGCGCGGCGAGCTCCAGCTCAACTACTCGGTTACCGAAGGCATCCGCGCCAAGACCGGCCAGCAAGACATCATCGTGCCGCTCATTACCGAAGCCCAGTTGCCGTTGATCGACGACCGCTATTTGACGCGCTTCTTCAACGAAGCGATGACCACGATCGACACCTCGCGCGGATGCCCGTTCACCTGCTCGTACTGCAGCGTGAAGAACGTGATGGGGCGCACGATGCGCTCGCGCGAGCCCGACGCGGTGGTGCACTGGGTGCGCGACGCGATTCGCTTCCACGGCATCGAGTCGCTGTTCCTGGTCGACGACGATTTTTTCCGCAGCCCGCGCTGGGAGGAAATCCTGACCGGCCTGATCGAGGTCAAGAAGGAGTACCCGCGCCTCAGCTTCATGATGCAGGTCGACGTCGACGCCTCGTGCTATGCCAACGTCGCGCCGGGCGAGACCGAGGGCGCCAAGCATCGGCGCAGCAAGCGCTTCGTCGAACTGGCGGCGCGCGCCGGATGCTACCAGGCCTTCGTCGGCATCGAGTCGCTCAATCCGGACAACCTCAACTTCGCGACCAAGTACCAGAACACCGACGACCGCCAGCATCGGCTGAAGATCGAGGATTCGCGCGCGCGCGTGCTCGAGAAGTACCGCCGCGTGGTCGACAACTGGCATCGCTTCGGCGTCTCCGTACACGCCGGCTACATGCTGGGCTTTCCCTTCGACGGCGCCGATTGCGGACGGATCGCGGCCAAGACGCTGCGCAAGCTCGGCTTCGATATCGTGTCGTTCTTCATCATGACGCCGCTGCCCGGCACCGAGGACCAGGTGCGCTGCGCGAAGGAAGGCACCATCATCGACTGGGATTTCAACAACCTCGATTCCCAGCACGTCACGCTCAAGCACGAGCGGCTGGATCGCGACTCCTGGATGCGCGCGTATCGCGAGGCCTTCACCGGCTTCTACTCGTTCCCCGGCCTGCTCAAGGCCATCTTCACCGTGTGCGGCGGCCGCGGCCTGGAAGCCGAAGCGCGCCGTTCGACCCTGCGCCAGTTCATGTACTACTTTTTCAGCTACCGCCAGGGACGCCATCCGATGGTCGGCGGGGTGTGGCAGATTCTGCGGCGCGACGTGCGCCGCGTCGCCATCACCGACGGCGAGGCTCTTCGGCATTACCTGGGCGGGATGCGCTTCGATGCCATCCTGCGCGGCGACGGCGGCGGATTCGCCGCGGAGCCCGCGTAAAACGCTCGCCCGAGATCTCCGGCGCGCCCGTTCTAAATGAGCGGGAACGCTGGCTTCAATCCCGCGCGCCCGCTGGCAAACGTAGAATCCCGGCGGGCGCTTTCATCCCGTGACGCCCATATTGTTCCGTCATCATGATCGGGTCCACGCTAGAATGGGGGTGTCATGACACCAATATGTCTTCATGCTATCGTTAAATGATGAATCGCAAGTCGGCCGGTGCAAAACGATCCAAGCGGTCCGGGGCAAGGCCTCGGCTTACGCTTGACATCAGCCCCCCGCTCAAGCGGCGGATCAAGGTTGCCGCCGCCGCCCAGGACATGCCCGTATCGGCCTACGTGATGCGCCTTTTGGAGCAGGCGGTTCCCGCGGCCGAAGCCTTAACACGGCCCTCCGACGGGTCAATCACGCCTGCGGCACTGCGCCGCGCCGGAGCGCTGCACTCGGAGCAGACCACGCCCTTTGCGGATGATTCCGCCGACTTAATCCGTGAGGCCCGCGAGCAGCGCCACAATCAGCTATGAGCACGGCGGAGGTGGTGGTCGATGCGAGTCTCGCAGTCAAATGGGTGGTCGATGAACCCTACAGCCGCGAGGCTCGCGCGCTGCTCGACCGCTGGGGTGACGATGGACGTAGGCTTTTGGCGCCGACCCTTTTCCTGTACGAGGTGACCAACGTGCTTGCCAAGCGGATCCAGCGCCGCCAGTTGACACTCGAGCAGGCCAAGGAGCGACTCCGCTTTTTCCAGGAAAGCGGACCTTTATTGCAACAGATTGCTTCCGTCCATTCGCGCTCGCTCGAATTGATGGAGCGGTTCGGTCTTCCGACCGCCTACGACGCTCACTACCTAGCGTTGGCCGAGTATCAACGCTGCGAATGCTGGACCGCCGACGAGCGGTTGTGGAACACCGTGAAACGGCAGATATCGTGGGTGCGCTGGATCGGAGAAGGCAAGCCTTAAGAATTCGGGCGATCTCGTGTCCCCGGATGGTAGTGGTCAAGTTCGGAAACTTGACCACTACCCCCGGACGCCCGTGTGGCCGCGGCGCGACTCGCGTACTAAAATAGCTTCGCCGATGGAGTCGCAATTGCAGAGTCTCGTGGGCCCGGGGCCGCAGCGTCTCGCCGCCGAAATTGTGCTCGTCGCGCTGGTAGTGGTCGTATTGAGCCTCTACCTGCGCGGCCCGCTTGGTACGCTCTGCCGAATCGTGGTGTTCGTCGGCGCGATGGCGGTGATCATCGGGGGCACGGCTATCCTGATGAACAATGTCTCGTTGGCCGGGCCGCCCAGCGCAGCCGTGCGACTGCGGCGCTTTCTGACTGTGAATTGGGCAGCCACCAGCGACAAGGGCGACGGCGCCGCGGCCTGCGCCGACCCGGCTCAACTTGCGGCACGTCAACCGGCGGACGCCGAGCATCGCGAGCGCCATCATGTGCGGCGCACGGTCGCGCACACGGACGCCGAACCCGCCGCGGCCCCCACGGCGAGTCCTGCGGGAGCGGGCGCTGCCGGCGGCGGCGACACCGAGCCGGGGTTTCCCGAGCTGGTGCGGAACGCGTACCCTGGAATCCCGCCCGCGCGGCTGATGCGGATTGCCGCCGCAACCGTGGCCGGGCTTCCGGGATGGCAAATCGTAAGCTCGGATCCCAAGACGTTCACTATCGATGCTGTGTACCGCACGCGTTTGCTGGGCTTCGCCGACGATGTGCGGATTGTCGTGACTCCGCGCAGCGAGGTTGACGTGTGCTCGCGCTCGCGCGTCGGCGAGCCAGGGTCGCAATCGCCGTTTGGCGCCTTTCAAGGCGACTTCGGCGCCAACATCGGCCATATCAAGGAGTTCTACCTGGCGCTCGCTCCGGCCGCCGACGCGGCGTATCGTCAGGTCGAGATCGAGCAGACGGCCGAGCAGCGCGGCGTCAAGGTGCTCAGGCCTTAGACGCGCACGGATTGAGATCGGGACTTGACCGGAGACCCCTGCCCGCCGGAACATCGTCTTCAGAAAGAGAGAAAGTTTTTGAGGAAAACGGTAAATTCAGCATGCTGCGCGAAGCGCAAATCGACGCATTGGCGAATCACCTGGTGAATGGGCTTGTCGCACGCGGCATTATCAAGCCGCAGGTCGACGTAAAAGATCTGGTCGCCTGCGTGGTCGAGTTGATGTCGCAGAACTTCGAGACCGAAGCGCGCATCGACGACGAAGCCGACAAGATGGCGGTCGAGCAAGCGCGGCTCAATCCGGGAGTCGACGCGACCCGGCTGCGCTCGATGATCCGCCAGCGCCTCGCGCAGAAGCAGAATTTTACCCTTTAGCCGGCGAGCGGCGCCGCTGCTCGAGGCAAGCTGGATGGCGATGCGATGAAGCTCAGCGAGGAACGAATTCTTTATCTGGCGCGCGAGTCGATCGCGCGGCTGCGCGACGAGAAACTGGCCGAGATACCCAACTTCGCGCTGGCGCTGCGTCAGGCGCGCGACCTCATTGCCGGATGGGAAGAGCAGGGCGACGCGGTCGACGAGATCGTGCGGCGCAAGATCATCTCGCTCCGGCGCGGCGTGGTCGAGGGCAGCAACGAATGGAATATCCTGTTTCGCCGCTACCGCGACGAGGAATTGCGCAAGAAAGGCCCGCGCTGAGATACTATCGCTCCCCATGGACCCCAAGGAATTTGTTGCGCAGACCGAGGCCTGCCTCGCGCGCGTGGCCAAGTGGCTGGAGGACTTCGACCCCGACGAAGTCGACTACAGCGCCGGCGACGGCGCCTTGACGATCGAGTTTCCCGACGGCGGCCGCTTCGTGCTGAGCCGCCAGAGCGCGACTTCGCAGGTCTGGCTGGCGGCCGGCGCTCACGGATGGCATTTCAATTATGACCCGGCGGCCAATCGCTGGGTCGATGACAAGGACGGCCACGATCTGTACGCGCGGATAGCCGAATCGTTGTCCGAGAAGCTGGAGCGGCCGGTCGAGTTCGAGAGCTGAGCGGTTCGCGACCGTCCGTATGGCTCTAACGGACGGTCTGATTGATTTAATTTAGTTTTAACTGTCTAACTCTTTCTCCGTAATATCTGCCAAAGAGAATCGCCATAGCCCTCGGGCTGCGCGACGCTTTGCGTTTCGAGCCGATGTCAGGATAGATTGAAGGATTGGCACTCGGGCTTCGCGAGTGCCAATTGACAATCGATCACCTGTGATTAGATTACCGAGCGCGGAAATTGGTTCCGCCCAAATCCATATAACATCGAGGCAAGGAGGCTGCTGGTCCCCATGAAAATCAGACCGTTGGGAGATCGGATTCTGGTCAAGCGCATCAAGGAAGAAGAGAAAACCAAAGGCGGAATTATCATCCCGGAAACCGCCAAGGAAAAACCGCAAGAGGGCAAAGTCGTTGCGGTGGGCAAGGGCAAGATGACCGAGCAGGGCAAACTGCTGACCCCCGACGTAAAGGCCGGCGACAAGATCCTGTTCGGCAAGTATTCGGGCAGCGAGGTGAAGATCGAAGGCGAGGAGCATCTCATTCTGCGCGAGGACGACATCCTGGGCGTGCTCGAGTAGTAGCCGCCGCGCCGGGTGGCGCTCAGCATTTTCAGACGACTTTCAAATTTCCTAAATTTCGAGGAGAACGAAAAACCATGGCAGCCAAAACAGTGCGTTTCGCCCAGGAGGCGCGCGAGAAAATTCTGCGCGGCGTCAATGTCCTGGCCGACGCCGTGATCGTGACGCTCGGCCCCAAGGGGCGCAACGTCGTGCTTGAGAAAAGCTTCGGCGCTCCCACCGTGACCAAGGACGGCGTGACCGTCGCCAAGGAAATCGAACTCGAAGACAAGTTCGAGAACATGGGCGCCCAGATGGTCAAGGAGGTCGCCTCCAAAACCTCCGACGTCGCCGGTGACGGCACCACTACCGCCACCGTGCTCGCGCGCTCGATTTACACCGAAGGGATGAAGATGGTCGCCGCCGGCCACGACCCGATGTCGCTCAAGCGCGGCATCGACCGCGCGGTCGAATCCGTGGTCAGCGAGCTCAAAGGCCTCTCCAAGCCCACCAAGGACCGCCGCGAAATCGCCCAGGTCGGCACCATCTCGGCCAACAACGACTCCACCATCGGCGATATCATTGCCGAGGCGATGGAGAAGGTCGGCAAGGAAGGCGTGATCACGGTCGAGGAAGCCAAGGGCCTCGAGACCACGCTCGAAGTGGTCGAGGGCATGCAGTTCGACCGCGGCTACCTCTCGCCCTACTTCGTCACCGACCCGGAGCGGATGGAGACCAAGCTCGAGGACGCGTACGTCCTTATCCATGAGAAGAAAATCTCCTCGATGAAGGATCTGCTGCCGGTGCTCGAGTCGATTGCCAAGACCGGCAAGCCCTTTCTGCTGATCGCGGAAGAAGTCGAGGGCGAGGCGCTTGCGACCCTGGTGGTCAACAAGATCCGCGGCACGCTGAGCTGCGTATCAGTCAAGGCGCCGGGCTTCGGCGACCGCCGCAAGGCCATGCTCGAGGACATCGCGATCCTGACCGGCGGCAAAGTGATCGCCGAGGAACTCGGAATCAAGCTCGAGAGCGTGACGCTCCAGGACCTCGGCCGCGCCAAGCGGATCGTGGTCGACAAGGACAACACCACCGTCATCGACGGCGCGGGCAAGAAGGCCGAGATCGAAGGCCGCATCAAGCAGATCCGCGCCCAGATCGACGAGACTACCTCCGACTACGACCGTGAGAAGCTCCAGGAGCGCCTGGCCAAGCTGGTCGGTGGTGTGGCGGTCATCCGGGTGGGCGCCGCGACCGAGATCGAGATGAAAGAGAAGAAGGCGCGCGTCGAGGATGCGCTCCATGCGACTCGCGCGGCGGTCGAGGAAGGCGTGGTTCCCGGCGGCGGCGTGGCGCTCATTCGGGCGCTGTCGGCGCTGGACGGCCTGCGCGCCGGCGAGGACGAAAAAGCCGGCATCGGGATCATCCGCAAAGCGCTCGAGGATCCCGCGCGCTGGATTGCCACCAACGCCGGATGGGAAGGCTCGGTGGTGGTCGACAAGATCCGGAACAACAAGGGCCCCTTCGGGTTCAACGCGGCGACCGAGGAGTTCGAAGACCTCATGAAGGCCGGGATCATCGACCCGACCAAGGTCGTGCGCAGCGCGTTGCAGAACGCGGCCTCGGTGGCGAGCCTGCTGCTCACCACGGAGTGCATGGTGGCCGAGAAGCCCGACGAGAAGGGCGGCAACCAGCCGCAGATGCCTCCGGGCGGCATGATGTAAGCACGGACGTAACCACCATGGTGACTGCGCGCGTGAGTTAAAAACGCGGGCAGGTGTGAATGCAGGCGGGCGGCGGTCCCTTCGGGGGCCGCTGCCCGCTGTTTTTTCCCCGCTGCGGCGCGCGACGCGCGCCGCAGCGGGGAAAGCGGCGCCGCGTATTCCGGCTGCGTCAACGAAGCCCACCCTACGTGGCGCGATGCGGGCGCGTCCCGCGCCAGCATCGCGCCACGTAGCCGCAGCCGAGCGCGCGGCACTCGCGCGCGTCGGCCGGCCGCTTGGGATAGCCGGCGGGCCCGCGTCCGGCGCGGGCCGCGGCTATCCCGCGGCCCAGGGTGAGCAGATGCGCGCGGAGCGCGTGGAGCGGCCCCAGCGTTAGCTGGCGCCGCTCGACGCGCTCGCGCAGATAGATGATCTCGGCGCTTACGTCGCGGCCGGGCAGGGCTTCGGCCGCCGCCAGCGCGTAGCATTCCATCTGCACCTGGTAATCCTTGCTTGGATAGTTCCCGGCGCCGGCGCGCGCGTACTTGTAGTCGCTGACAATCAGTTGCTGGCCGTCGTCGACGAGCAGATCGATCCTTCCGCGGACGAACAGCGTGAGGTCGTCGCCTTCGATACTCATGAAGAACGGGGTCTCGCGATGGATGACGGACGCGCCGGCGCTGGCGGCCGGCAAATATTCGAGGCTGCCCGCATAGCGGAGCAGGTCGCGCACGAGCGCGCGGCGCGCGGCCGCGTCGAGGTTGGCGCCCGCGCCGTGGACGTCGACCAGGCGCGTGATTTCTTCCTCGAGGCCGCGCGCCGTCGCCGCCGGCGAGGCCAGTTGCTCGAGTACCGCGTGTGCGACCGTGCCCATCGCGGTCGCGCCGCTGCTGTCGGCGGCAGCACCGCCGACAGCGCCGCCTTCGGGCAGCTCGAGTTCGCGGCGCAGGAAATACTGGCGCGGGCATCGTTCGAAGTCCTCCAGCGCGCTTGGACTCGTCACCAGTTCGTGGACCTCCGGAGCGGTGAAGGCGAGTCGCGCGCGGGCGGCCTCCGCCAACGCCGCGAGCGGCGCCGATTCGTCGCGCGGAAGCGCCGCGGAAGCCTGCCGCGCGAGTGCGTCCGCGCGGCGCAGCACGATTTCCACCCCGTCGGCGTTGACGATCGTTTCGATATCCGAAGCGCCGAGGAACGTATCCACTTTCTCAGGCCCGACCGCGGCGCGTATATGTTTGGTCCAGTCGGCGCTCATGGCGCCTTCGCTGAGAATCAGCCGGTCGCGCGCCCGCGTCATCGCGACGTACAGCACGCGCGCGGCCTCGGCCTGTTCCTGGTCCTTGACCGCCGTGCGATATGCCGCGACCAGCGGATTCGGCAGCCGGTCGTCGCCGGCGCCGACCGTGTCGCACGCCAGCAGTCCGTAGTCGGGAGTCATCACGATACTTTCGTTGTCGGAGGGCGGCCGGCGTCCCAGGTCCGCCACGATCGCCACCGGGAACTCCAGCCCCTTGGCCTGATGGATCGTCATCAGGCGCACGACGTTATCGGCCTCACCGGCGATCTGCGCCTGCGGCTCGCGCGGCGCCTCTTTCACCAGGCGGCGCAGATGGCGCACGAAATCACCGAGCCCGAAGAAGCGATGCGCTTCGAACTCGCGCGCGGTTTCCATCAGCTTGCGCACGTTCGCGGCGCGCTGCGGGCCGTTGGGAAGACCGAGGATCACCGCTTCGAAACGCGTCAGTTCGAGCGCGCGCTCGACTATCGCGGTGAGCGCGGCGCGCTCGCGCATCCTGCGGAGCGCGATCAGCGCGTCCCTGGCGCCAAGCGCCGCCGCGCGCTCGACGCCGAGCCACGCGAAGTGTTCGCCGGGATCGTCGAACAGCGCTCCCAGCGGGCGCGATCTTCCCTCAGCCAGGCGCTGTTCGTTCAGATGCAAAGCCATTTCGAGCAGGCATTGATCGGAAAGGCCGAACAGCGGCGAGCGCAGCGCCGCGGCAAGCTCGATCGAATTTTGCGGGTCGTCGATCGCGGCCAGCAGCGCGGCCACGTCGTTGATTTCCTTGCAATCGTAAAAGCCGCGCCCCTTGACGGTGTAGCTGGGCACGCCGGCCCGCGCGAAGGCGTCCTCATAGATCGCGACGTCGCTGAACGAGCGCAAGAGCAGCGCGATATCGCCGAACCGGATCGGGCGCGCCGCGCCCGTGCGCGCGTCGGTCACCTGAGTCGGCTCCTCGGCCATCCGCGCGCAGCGCCGCGCGATCGCCTCCGCCTCGACCCGGCGCAGCGCGCGCGCGCTTTGCTTTTCGCCGTCGGCATCGCGCGCCGCGGGACCGGTGATCAGCTCGATTGCCGGCGCGCCGCCCGGCGACCGGATCGATCGCAGCCGATGCTCTTCGCTCCACTTCACCCTGTACGGCTTGGCCTCAGGATCGTGCGAATCGTCGCCGGGCCGCATCGAGTGCGCGCTCACCGCGTTGACGAAATCAACGATCGCCGGGAGCGAGCGGCGGTTCTCCCGCAGCGGTTGCGAGAGGATCGAGTCGAGCGCGCGCCGCCGGTTGAAGACCGTGACGTCGGCGCCGCGGAAGCGATAGATCGATTGCTTCTCGTCGCCCACCACGAAAAGCTCCGGCGCCGGCGCGCCGCCCTCGGTGAGCAGGCGCACGACGGCGTCCTGGATCGGGTCGGTATCCTGGTATTCGTCGACCAGCAAGGCGCCGAGCGCGCGCCGGTAGCCGAGCGCGACCTCCCGATGCGCGCGGAGCAGACGGTTGGCCAGGATCAGCAGATCGTCGAAGGTGACGACACGCTCGTCGCGCTTGCGTCGTTCGAGTTCGGCCGCGATATCCGCGGCCAGCGCCGCGATCTCGCGCGTCGCTTCCGCCGCACGATACGCGCCGTAGCCGTCGAGCAGCAGATTGACGACCCCAGGCTGGTCGTCGTTGCCGCGAATCCCGTAGACCGTGTCTTTGACCTTGTTGCTCTGCGCACTCGGGAGGTATGCGAGAAGGTTGTCGAACACCGCTCTCGCCGACGGTTGCGAATCGGCGCTGAACTTTTCGAGCGCGGTTCGCAGGCCCGGCCACTCGCCGCGCAGTTCGTCGAGTCTCTCCTTCGCCTTGCCGCCAACTCCGCGCGTCGCGAGTAATTGGCCGACGAGGTCAATCAGTTGAGCGCGCAACGCGGGAATCGCGCCGCCGCATGCTCGCAGCTTCGCGGCCGTCGTCGCGGCGGTCGCGCGAATCCAATCGTGCGACCGGTCAAGCCGCGCGGCCTCGCCGGCCATCTTCAACACGACCTCGATCGCGCCCATCTGATGGGTGAATCCATAGAGGCCGCGCGCGCCCACGAGCCGCATCGCACCTGGATGCTCGCGGCGCACCGCGTCGGCGATGAGCTCGCGGCAGGCGCCCTCCAGAAAAGTCATGCTCTGGTATTCGTCGAGCACTTCGAAAGCGGGATCGACGCCGGCCTCGATCGGATATTCGCGTAGCATCCGCGCGCAAAACGCGTGGATGGTCGAGATGCGCGCGAGGCCGAGCGTGCGCCGTGCGCGGACCAGTGCCGCGCGCCGGCCGGCGTCGTCTTCGCGCGCGATCCGATAGTCGAGGACCTCGGAAATCCTTCGGCGCATGTCGGCGGTGGCCTTTTCGGTGAAGGTGATCGCGGCGATGCGCTCTGGCGCAAGCGGCTCGCGTCCCGCGAGGTCGCCGGCGAGCAGTGCGACGAAGCGCTGTGCGAGGACCTCGGTCTTGCCCGAGCCGGCGCCGGCGCGCACTAACACATTGCCCGCCGCGTAAACCGCGTCGTGCTGCTCGAGAGTTAGTTCGACTCGCGCCATCTTCCTTTGCGTGCTTCCGCGACGCCGCGGCGCTAGGCTCCCGGCTCGGCCGTCTTGTAGTAGCGGCAGACCGTGCGGTACGGACACCAGTCGTCGCACTGGCGCGGATCGACGTCGAAGCGGCCAGCCAGCGCGTCGTCGACCAGCGCGACGATTCGCTCGGCGATCGGATACTCGGCGGTTTCCATCGCGGCCGCGCGCCGTTTCGGAGCGGGATCGACCAGCGCGCGCGCGACCGGAGCGATCTGCTCCTTGTCACGATTGCGCAGCACCAGGTAGCCCGCCTCCAGCGTCGCGTCCGCCGCCAGCCGTTCACCGAACTCGCTGAGCGCGCCCATCAGGTAGACCGGCAACTGGAAGTCGGTCCATCCGAACTGCGCGCCCGCGGCGTCGGCCATCTGGCGATAGCGCTTGGCGTTGCGCGAATTCTTGTAGTCAAGCACGCGAAGTCCGCGCACCGCGCCGCCGCGGCCCGGATGCAATTCCAGGCGATCGATTCGGCCCTCCAGCCATAGCCGCACGCGCCCGGGATCGGCGAGATCGTTGAGCGCGAAGCGAATCTTGTGCTCGGTCAGGATTTCGACCTTGGGATTCGCCGCACGGTAAGCGATTTCGACCTCGACGAACTCCTCGGCGGTCCGCGCGATCGATTTCCATCGCAGATCGAAGAAACCCTGGTCGCGCGCGAGCGGCCGGCGCTCGGCGCGCACCGTTTCGAGCACCGCCTGCGCATGTGCGCGCGCGCCCGCCGGGTCGCGGAAGTCGACCGCCTCGACCAACCGACGCAACACGTCGTGGATCAATTCGCCCCCCTCGAGCGCGCTCAATTCGTAGTCCGGTTCTTCGTCTTCGCCGAGCGCGAGAACGCGGCCGGCGAAGAACTTGAAACCGCAGGCGGCAAGCTCGCCGAGCCTGGTCGCGCTCCAGGCCTTCGGCGCGTCCGCATCGCCACACAGCATCCGCGCCAGGCGCGCGTCCGCCGCCACGCGCCCGTCCCGGCGGTCCGCGAGTTTGAGTTTGTGCGGGTTCGGCGAGTAGCGCATTCCTTTGTCGTCGGGGCCGGCATTTTCTTCGCGCGTCGGCATCGCGAGGTAGCTCTCGCGGCGGCCCTCGGCGGCGGAGCGTTCGCTTATCGAGTCGAGCGTCGCGCGCGTCTCGATCGCTTCGGCCTCCGTGGACTGAAGCATCCGGTCGGCCGCGGCGCGGGCGAGAAATTCTTCGCGCGAGAGACACTCGGCGATAGCGGGGATGACGCCCGATGCGGAAATACGCCTTACCGCCGAAGCCGGCTGCGAATCGCCGAGCAGGCGCAGGACCTCGTCGACGAATGGCGAGCGGACCATCGGATTGCCGCCGGCCTCGGCCGCCGCGTAGCTCAGCACGACGCGCCGCGACGGCATCGAGAGCGCAAGGAAGAAGAGCAGAAAATCTTCGCCGTTGCGTTCGTAGCGCGTGCGCAGGATTGCGCCGGCGCGGCTCGGCGCGTCGGCCCCGAAGCGCCGCCTGAGCGCTTCGCCGAGCAGCCGGTTGAGCGCGAGCTTCACTTCGTCGGGCAGCAACGGGTCATCGGGATGGTAACTCGGGAAGACGCCGTCGTTCAGCCCGATCACGAAGACCAGATCGAAATCCAGCCCGCGCGCTTCGAGCACCGGCAGCGCAACCACCGCGCCGTCCGCTCGGCTTTCGGCCGGGGCGGCGGCGCAATCGAAGGCGGTCTCGACCATCGCGGCGAACTCGACCGAATCGACGACCCGTCCGTTCCGGTCAAGCGCGGCCCAGCGCGAAAGTCCGTCGAGCGCGGCGCGCACGGGGCCGGACGCGCGCGCGGCGTCATCGGAGGTTTCATCGATGTCGTCATCGAGATCGTCCCGCACGCTCGCGGGATTGAAGCCGAGCGCGGCGAACGCATGTTCGAGGCGGCCCAGATGCTCGGCAAGCGTGCCGCGGCCGGCGAGCGGCTCGAGCGCCACGAGCATCCGCTCGAAGGCCGCGCGCGCCCGCTCGGCGCGGGCGAGGCGCAGCTCGACTTTGCGGCGCTCGTCGCTGCTCGCGGCCGTCAGCTCGATTGCGCTTCGCAGATCCTCGATATGAAGCCGGAAGCGATCCATCAGCGGTTGCGCGCTCGCGTCGACGTAGCCGATTTCGTCGAGCGTGCGCGCGAGACCCGGCGCAAGCGCGCCCAGATGCGGCGAGCGGCACAACGTGGCCAGCGACTCGCGCCTAAACTGGTCGCGCGGCGCGCGCAAAAGCTCGACGATGAGCCGCGCGGGCGCGCTCGCGCGCAGCGCCGGCGCCTGGCCGATGCTGAGCGGGATGCGGTAGCGGCGGAACACCGTGCGCAGATGTTCGGCGTAGGGCTCAAGATCGCGCGCGACCACGGCTATCCGTGCCGGCGCGATCGCGGCCGGCGATTCCATCGCGCGCCGGATGGCGCGGCCGACTTCCTCGATCTCGCCGAGCGGAGTCGGGGCTTCGACCACTTCGAAGGTTTCATCGGCGGGCGGCGCGATGTCCGGGGTTTCGACGAACAGATGCTCGAGCACGAAACCGAGGCGTCCAAAGCGCCCGCCGCGGCGCACGAAGTCGGGCAGCACCTTGTCGGCGATCGACTCTTCGGCGACGAAACGGTTCCAGGTCAGTTCGGCGAAACGTGCCGCGCCGGCCGGATGCTCGGCGGCCTGGATAGTGAGCGTCGCGTCGCCGACGATCCGGATGAGCGCCGTGACGATCATGAACTGGAGCAGGCTGAAGTCGTAGATTTCGGCGACTTGCAACTGCCGCACGCCCTCGAGCAGCGCCGGGCGCCGGTTGCGCCGCTGCAGCGCGAGCAATTGTTCGAGCACCACGCGTTCGCGATCGTGACGGTCGCTAAGGCCGCGCTCGGCGAGCAGGCGCTCGTAGCGCTCGAAGGCGTCGGCCAGGCCGATGACGCGAGCGCGCACGCCTGCGCCATCCGAGCCGGGTTCCGCGGGCAGCACGCTCACCGCGGCGCGCAGGTCGGCCGGGGTAAGCGCCGCACTCTTGAACTGGCGGATTAGGCCGAGGACGTGGTCGGCGCTGCCGAGCGCGTTGCGCTGGTCGCCGGTCGCCTCGCCGGCCGCGAGCCGCTCGTGCAACTCGTCGAGCAGCGCGCCGCGCGGGCCGAACTCGCGCCAGAGCCGGTCGACCAACTGCGGAAAAGTCATGATCGGGTAGTCGAGCAAAGGGCGGCCGCGACTGTGCCGCATCAGCCAGTCCTCGACTTTGCGCGCGGTGGGAAAGAGCGCGATTACGTCGTCCACAGGGTCACGCCATTAGCGAGCTTGCGCAGTGCAACCGCAACATCGTCAAATATACTCCGCGCACCGCCGCTGCGTACTCGAGCGGCGCTATATTCTGCGGCAGTTTGTGAACAGGGCGGTGCGCTACGGCGTGACGGCCACGCGTTCCAGGCGTACGGGCTCGCCGGGCACGCATTCGATCCACGCGACCCATCCGGCGTGGTCGCTCACGTAGAGCGGAGCCGGCGTGCCGCAATAGGCCGCGCGCGTCGCGCCCTGCGAGACGTCGCCGAAGACATGGATATGGCCGAGCGCGACGTAGTCGTAGGCGCTGGCCTCGATCTCGGCCGGAGTGATCGGAGAGGAACGAAATCCGTCGGCGTCCTCGGTGAAGAAGCCGTGCGCCATCGCGATATTCCATCGTTCCGGCGAAGGCGCGGGCACCCCGCCCAGCGGCCGGTATTCCGGCGAATGTTCGACCAGCGCGCGGCCCCAGATGCGCGTCTCGAGCTCGGGAAAATCGAGCAGCGTGCCGTCGGGTTCCAGGATTAGATGAAGATTGCGCGGCAGCAGGTCGCGGCCGAGATTGGCGTAGAGCGAGCGCTCGTCGTGCGCGTCATGATTGCCCGGGATCATCACCACCGGCATCGCGGCGCGCGCGATTTCGCCCAGCGCGAAGCCCAGCGCGCCCTCGCTGATGCGGCTGGAGTCGAACAGGTCGCCGACGATCAGCAGCAGGTCGGCGCGGCGCGCGTTGGCGATTTCGATCACGCCGCTGAACGAGCGCCGCACCCGCTCGCGCAAGGCGTCGCCGTTCCGACCGTTGCCGAAGCTGTCGGTTTCCAGATGCACGTCCGAAGTGTGAACGATGCTGAGCGGTCGCCGCGGTCTGGGGGCCAATCCTTCTCTCCTGCCGATAGGCGCGCCATGCGGGTCGCCTCGGCCAAAGGGGCCAACTTGAAGGCCCCGTTCATGCAATACTAGACTTCCGAAGGCGACTATTTCAACTTTGCCGTAGTTTCGTATCCAGCGCGCGAAGGCTCGCACCGCTTAGGCGCCGTTCAGGGAGCCGTTTAGGGAGGATGACACCACTGTGATCGTAGTAATGAAGGCGACCGCCACCGAGGCGGAGATTCAGACCGTGGTCGGGATGGTCGAGCAGCTCGACTACAGCGCCCATATAATCCGCGGCATCGAGCGCACGGTGGTGGCCTGCGTCGGCGAGGAGCGCGGCGAGCAGCATCAGCTCGGCCATCTGGAGGCCGTCGCCGGAGTGGACCGCGTGATGCCCGTGCTGCGCAGCTTCAAGCTCGCCGCCCGCGAGGTCCGCCCCGAGGGCTCGCGCGTCAACGTCGGCGGAGTCGAAATCGGCGGCCGGCGCATCGCGGTTATCGCCGGGCCGTGCGCGGTCGAGAGCCAGGCGCAGGTCGAAGCCGCGGCGACGGCGGTCAAGCGCAGTGGCGCAACCCTGCTGCGCGGCGGCGCGTTCAAGCCGCGCACCTCACCCTACTCGTTCCAGGGGATGGAAGACGCGGGGCTGGAACTGCTCGAGAACGCCGGCCGGCACGTGGGATTGCCGGTCGTCACCGAAATAATGGACCCGCACGACATCGATTTGGTCGCCGAGCATGCCGACATGCTCCAGGTCGGGGCGCGCAACGCGCAGAATTTTTCGCTGCTCCGGCGGCTCGGCAAGATTAAGAAGCCGGTGTTGCTCAAGCGCGGGATGTCGACGCGGCTGGAGGAATTCCTGATGGCGGCCGAGTACATCCTCTCCGCCGGCAATCCCAACGTGGTGCTGTGCGAGCGCGGCATCCGCACCTTCGAGACCGCCACACGCAATACGCTCGACCTCACGGCCGTGCCGCTGCTCAAGCAATGGACTCATCTGCCGGTGGTGGTCGATCCCAGCCACGGCACCGGCATCTGGTCGCTGGTGATGCCGATGGCGCTGGCGGCGGTCGCGGCGGGCGCCGACGGGCTTTTGATCGAGGTGCATCCGTCGCCCGAGACGGCGCTTAGCGACGGTCCGCAGCAGCTACGGCCCGAGCGCTTTGCCGAGTTGATGACGGCGCTCAAGGCGGTGGCCGAAGCCGTCGGCCGCACGCTGTGAGACTTGCACCCGCCGTTCTTGGATTTGGAGAAACAATCCTGGATTGCTTCGTCACGCCCCGCCGCTTGCTTTCAAGTTAGACCGCTGCAAGAAACGGCGCATAGCGCAAGCGTTGGCGGGCCGCGCGTGGTAAGCTCGCCGTGGAAAGGTAAGCGTCGCCAAGTCAGGTGAGCCAGCCAAAAATAAAGCCGCGCGCGCTCAAGCCCGGCGACACCATCGGGGTCGTCTCGGCCGCCTCTCCTGTCGATCGCGAGCATCTCGAGCGCGGGGTCGCCGCGCTCAAGAGTCTCGGCTTTCGCGTCAAGGTCTCACGCCATGCACTCGATCGGGGGGCAATCGTGGCTGGCTTCGACGCGGTGCGCGCCGCCGAGCTGCAGGCGTTTTTCGCCGACCCGGAAGTCGATGCGATCTTCGCGGCGCGCGGCGGCTACGGCGCGGGACGGATATTGCCGCTGCTCGATTTCGACGCGATCGCGCGCACGCCCAAGGTGTTCATGGGCTTTTCGGACGCGACCTTCATCCTCAGCGCGCTGCTGGGACGGGCCGGGATGGTATGCTTTCACGGGCCGATGGTCGCGATGGATTTTGCGCGCGGGCTGGGCGAGGCCTCGGTCGATCATCTTCGCCGCTTGCTGGCGGGCGAGACGGCGAGCTTCGAGCTGCCGGCGCGCGCGGCGCTTAGGGCGGGTGTCGCCGAGGGTGAAGTGGTGGGCGGATGTCTTTCGATGGTGGCCGCGGCGATCGGCACGCCGTACGCGCCGCCGTTCGACGGCGCGATTCTTTTTTTGGAAGATACCGGTGAGAAGGCGTATAGAATCGATCGTATGCTGGTGCAGCTTGCACAGGCGGGAGTGCTGGAACGGGTCGCCGCGGTGGTGTTCGGCGCGTTGCGCCCGCCCGACGGCAGCGAGACGGAGCTTCGCCTGATCGGCGGATGCGTCGCCGAGCAGATGGCGCGCCTCGATTGTCCGGTGCTCTCGGGAATCGAAGCCGGCCATGGCAGCGCGAACTTCACGATTCCCCTCGGAGTGCGCGCGCGGGTCGACGCGGCGGCACGGCGCCTCAGCTTCCTGGAGCCGGCGGTGGTGGTTTAGGAGAGATCGGTTTGGGATGGCGTGAAGTCGAGCAAGCCTTCGCGGAAGCCGTCGAGCGCGGGGTCATCCCCGGCGCCACACTGATCGTGCGCCGCGAGGCCGACATCGTTTTCGAGGGCGCCTTCGGCCATCGCTCGCTGGTGCCCGAGCGCTCGCCGATGCACATGGAGACCGTTTTCGACCTGTCGTCGTTGACCAAGCCGCTGGCCACCACCGTGGCGGTGATGATGCTGGTGCGCGAGAACAAACTGCGGCTGGCCGACCGCGTCACGCGTTTTTTTCACAACTTCGGCGTTCACGACAAAGGCTACGTGACCTTTCGCCACGTGCTGGCGCACTGCTCGGGGCTGGCCGCGTGGCGGCCGTTCTTCCAGCAGGTCGCGCAGGTCGAGAAGAGCGGCAAGGTCAATTTCATGGCCAGCCATGGCGCCAAGGAATGGGTTTACGAGGAAATCCATCGCGAGAAGCCCGAAGCGCCGTCGGCCACCAAGACGATTTACTCGGACCTCAACTTCATGCTGCTCGGCGAGGCGGTCGAGCGGATCGCCGGCACGCCGCTCAACCGCTTTTGCCGCGACCGCATCTTCCGCCCGCTCGGCATCCGCGCGACCGACTTCATCGACATTTCGCTGGTCCGCTCGCGCCGGCTCGAGCCGGTGGCCGAGATGTTCGCGCCGACTTCGTTCTGCACGTTCCGCAAGCGGATGCTGGTTGGCGAAGTTGACGACGAGAACGCGTACGCGATGGGCGGCGTGGCGGGGCATGCGGGATTGTTCGCGCCGGTGCGCGACGTCGATCGCATTACGCAGGAGCTGCTCGCCTGCTACGCCGGGCGTTCCGAGTGGCTGCCGCAGAAAGTGGTGCGCGACTTCTGGACCCGCGACACCACGGTCAAAGGATCGACCTGGGCGCTCGGATGGGACACGCCGTCGGCGCAGTACTCGAGTTCAGGGCGGCATTTTTCGCCCGCCGCCGTCGGCCATCTCGGCTTTACCGGTACTTCGATCTGGATCGAGCCCGAGCGCGCGATCTCCATCGCGCTGCTGACCAACCGGATCCATCCGCGGCGCGACAACCAGGCCATCCGCGACTTTCGCCCGCGTATCCACGACCTCATCATGGAAGCGATCGGCGCCGGAACGTAACCGCGCGCAGGTGATGCCACCGTGAACAAGACCGGAACAGAGGGCTCGGCGGCCTCGCAAGCGCAAGCGCCAATGACCGACCCGGTGTGCGGGATGAAGGTCGACGCCGCGACCGCCCGGCACTCGCACGTTCACGAGGGCGTCACCTACTACTTCTGCGGCGCCGGATGCCGCGCGAAATTCGCCGCCACGCCGGCGAAGTACCTCGCCGCGGCGGCGGCGAAGCCGGCCGCTGCGCCCCCGCAGTCCGGACACGCGGGCCACGAGGGCCACGCGATGCACGCGGCGCATGCCGCGAAGCATCAAGCGGCCGCCACCACCGCCGCGGCCAGTTACACCTGCCCGATGGATCCCGAGGTGCGCGCGGAGGGTCCCGGCGCGTGTCCGAAGTGCGGCATGGCGCTCGAGGCGACGCTCGCGACGCCATCGCCCGGCGCGATCGAGTACGTCTGCCCGATGCATCCCGAGGTCGTCCAGGACCATCCGGGAACTTGCCCGAAGTGCGGCATGGCGCTGGAGCCGCGCGCCGCCGCCGCCGCTGAGGCGCCCAATCCTGAACTCGCCGACATGACGCGGCGGTTTTGGGTGAGCACCGCGCTCGCGGTTCCGCTGCTGTTGATCTCGATGTCCGACCTGTTGCCGGGCCAGCCGCTGATGCGCGCGCTGGGCGACGGGCCGTTCGTGTGGCTCCAGCTTTTGCTTGCGACTCCGGTCGTGCTGTGGGGCGCGAAGCCGTTCTTCGAGCGCGGATGGCGTTCGCTCGTCAATCGCCATCTCAACATGTTCACGCTGATTTCGCTCGGCGTCGGAATTGCTTACGCCTACAGCATTTTCGCCGCGCTTTTTCCCGGCCTGCTTCCGCCGACCGCGGCCGCCGCGTCGGGGATGGTGCCGGTCTATTTCGAGGCCGCCGCGGTGATCGTGGCGCTGGTGCTGCTCGGGCAGGTGCTCGAACTGCGCGCGCGCAGCCACACCGCCGGTGCGATCCGCGCGCTGCTCGGGTTGGCGCCGAAGACCGCGCGGCGCCTTGGCGATGACGGCGTCGAAGAAGACGTTGCGCTGGGCATGGTCGCCGTGGGCGATCGGCTGCGCGTGCGTCCGGGCGAGCGCGTCCCGACCGACGGCGTGGTTATGGAAGGCGAGAGCGCGGTCGACGAATCGATGCTGACTGGCGAGTCAATCCCGGTCTCCAAGCGCGCGGGCGACCGCGTCGCCGGCGCCACCGTCAACTCCAGCGGCAGCTTCGTGATGCGGGCCGAGCGGGTCGGCGCCGACACGCTGCTGGCGCAGATCGTGCGGATGGTGGCCGACGCCCAGCGCAGCCGCGCGCCGATCCAGCGTCTGGCCGACGTGGTGGCGGGCTATTTCGTTCCGGCCGTGATGCTTTGCGCGGTGCTGGCGTTCGTCGGATGGTTCGTCGCCGGGCCCGCACCCGCGCTCGCGCACGCGATCGTGGCCGCGGTCGCGGTGCTAATCATCGCCTGCCCCTGCGCGCTGGGGCTGGCGACGCCGATGTCGATCATGGTCGGTACCGGTCGCGGCGCGAGCGTCGGCGTGCTGGTGCGCGACGCCCAGGCGCTCGAGCTGCTCGAGAAAATCGACACCCTGGTGATCGACAAGACCGGCACGCTTACCGTGGGCAAACCGGCCCTGACCGCCGTGGTTGCGCTAGCCCCGTTCGACGAGGCCGAGATGTTGCGGCTCGTCGCGTCGGTCGAACGCTCGAGCGAGCATCCGCTCGGCGCGGCGATTATCGCGGGCGCCGCGGCGCGTGGGCTCAAGCTCTCCGACGCCGTCGATTTTCGCGCGCTCGCGGGCCTGGGCGTGAGCGCCCGGGTGGACGGCCGTAATGTGCTGGCCGGCAACGCCGCGCTGCTCGGCAACAACGGTATCGAGCCCGGCGAGCTTGACGCGCGGGCCGAGGATTTGCGGCGCGACGGCAACACCGTAATGTTCGTCGCGATCGACGGACGAGCGGCGGGACTGGTCGGCGTTGCCGATCCGGTCAAGGAAACTGCCGCCGAGGCTCTCCGCGCGCTCCGCGCCGAGGGTGTGCGGGTCGTGATGCTCACCGGCGATAGCCGCGTCACCGCCGAGGCGATCGCGCGCCGCCTGGGGATCGACGAAGTGCACGCCGGGGTATTGCCGCAGCGCAAGGCCGAAGTCGTGCGCGAACTCAAGGAGGCCGGGCGCGCGGTCGCGATGGCCGGCGACGGGATCAACGACGCCCCGGCGCTGGCGGCGGCGGACGTCGGAATCGCGATGGGCACCGGCACCGATGTCGCGATGGAGAGCGCGGGCGTGACGCTGGTACGCGGCGATTTGCGCGGAATCGTGCGGGCGCTGCGCCTTAGCCGCGCGACCATGCGCAACATCCGCCAGAACCTCTTCTTCGCCTTCATCTACAATTCGATCGGAATACCGATCGCGGCCGGCGTGCTCTATCCGTGGTTCGGGTTGATGCTCAATCCGATGATCGCGAGCGCCGCGATGAGCCTCAGCTCGGTTTCGGTCATCGCCAACGCGCTGCGCCTGCGCAGGGCCAGGTTGTAACCGGAACTAGAGATTGGTTCATAACGTTCAGCGCCGACCGCATTCGGTCATCCTTCGCGTCGGCAGCCTTCGCTCACGATGACCGAAGAAGGGCAAGACACTTGGGGGTGGGAAGTTGGGGCTTCGGCGTTCCAATGTCTGACATGATTTCCGCCGAATCGGCGGTGCGCATGGCGCGGGTGCCGCACGAGGTCCGCCACATCCATCTGATTGGCGTCGCGGGCACCGCGATGGCTGCGCTGGCCGGGATGCTGGCCGAGCGCGGCTATCGCGTTACCGGCTCCGACAGCCAGCTCTACGAGCCGACGGCTTCGCTGCTCAAGCGGATGCGAGTCGAGGTGCAAAAAGGCTTCGGTCCGCAAAACCTCGCGCCCGCGCCGGACCTGGTCGTGGTCGGCAACGTCGTCACGCGCGCCAATCCCGAGGCGCAGGCGCTGCTCCAAAGCGAGTTGGCGTACCTCTCGATGCCCGAGGCGCTGTGGCATTTCTTTCTTGGCGCGAAGCGGGTCCTGATGGTCGCCGGGACGCACGGCAAAACCACCTCGACCGCGATGATGGCGCACGTGCTGGACGCCGCCGGGCGCGATCCCTCGATGCTGGTCGGCGGAGTGGCCAAGGACTTCGGCTCCAACTATCGTCTCGGCGCGGGCGCCGATTTCGTGATCGAGGGCGACGAGTACGACACCGCGTTTTTCGACAAGGGGCCGAAGTTTCTTCACTACCGGCCGCGCGGCGCGATCCTGACCGCGGTCGAGTTCGACCACGCCGACATCTACCGCGACCTCGAGCACGTGAAATCCTCGTTTCGCGCGCTGGCGGCGCAGATGGACTCCGCGGGCGTGCTCGCGGTATGCGCCGATTCGCCCGCCGCGCTGGAGGTGACCGAGCGTGCGCGCGCGCGGCGCATCACGTTCGGCCTTGGGGCCGGCGAAGTTCGCGCCACCGCCGTGAGCGTCGGGGCCGACGGCGCGCGCTTTTCGGTCGAGCGCGAAGGCAGGATCATTGCCGAGGGACTGCGACTGCCGATCGGCGGCCGGATGAACGTCGCCAACGCGCTCGGCGTGGCGGTGCTGCTGGGCGAGTTCGGACTTGGCGCGGACGAGATCGCGCGCGGGCTGGAGTCGTTTCGCGGCGTGGTGCGCCGCCAGGAATTGATCGGCGAGGCGAACGGCGTCGCCGTGGTCGACGACTTCGCGCATCATCCGACCGCGATCCGCGCGACCTTGGCGGCGATTGCCGAGCGCTTCGCCGGCCGGCGCATCCTGGCCGCCTTCGAGCCGCGCTCCAATACCGCCCGCCGCAACGTCTTCCAGGCCGAATTCGCCGCCGCCTTCGACCGCGCCGCGCGCGTCTACCTGGCGCCGGTCTATTTCAAGGACAACGATCCGATTGCGGCGGATGGCCGCCTCTCGGTCGAGGATCTCGCGGCTGCGATCGCCCACCGCGGGCCGGCCGCGTTTGCCTGCGCTTCGACCGACGATATCCTGGCGCGGATGCTTAACGACGCGCGTGCGGGCGACGTCACGCTCATCATGTCGAACGGCCCGTTCGACAATTTGAAGGAGCGGCTATTGGCCGCTCTGGTTGAAGGAGCGGCTCCCGGCCGCTCTCGAAATTCCTGATCAACGCAGCGCGCCCGCCCGGCGAGCCTGGGAATCGTTCGCGACCGCGCGCGTCTCTACGCGGCCTGACGGCGCGGCGCGGGCTTCTCGGCGCTCGCGTCGAGGACTTCGTGCGTGTCATGCGCGACTTCGATTCGCAGTCCGCCGACCGTGCGCGCGGCGAAGTTGTACATCAGGCAGCCGAGCCCGACCAGGAAATAGGTCGCAAGCGCATAGAAGAACGGTATGAACAGCAGAAATATGAAGTGCTTGCGCGGCAGATGGATCGAGAACGCCCACGCCGCTCCGGCTAGCGGCCAGGTGGCGGCCAGAATGGCGATCAGCGCCATGATGGCGGCGATTTTGGCCGCGTGCTTCGAGTCGATCGATATTATGTGCGAGGTGATGCGCATAAGTTTCCTCTTGCATCCCGATTCGCGCGATTCTTGCGCGTGGTTCGGGCGAAGTTCAGCTATGATGAGCAATCATGACGCATGACAGTCTATCGCTTGCGTCCAACAAAGCAAGAGTTAAGACATCCTAAAGAGTGTCTAAAATGTCTAATGAGAGATAAAAGTTATCGAGAAAGCTCGCGCAGAATCTCGTCCAGATCGGTCTCGGCCAGCGAATTGCGTACGATTTCCGCCCCGTTCAGCGCTTTGGAATCGGCGCTTTGACACACCGCCAGCACTCGCATCCCAGCCCGCCGCCCCGCCTCGACACCCGCAGCCGTGTCCTCGATAACCAGGCATTGGGCTGGTTCCAGCGGCGGCCGCAGGCGCATCAGGAAGCCCAGCCGGCCCATCGCTTTCTCGAAGCCCTCGGGCGCGGGTTTGCCGTGCTCGACGTCTTCGGCCGCGATGATGTCGGCGAAAAGCTCGCGCACGCCGGCGCGTTTAAGGATGAGTTCCGCTTCGACGCGCAGCGTGCCGGTCGCCACGATCAGCGGGAAGCGCGCGGCGCATCGCCGCACGAAGTCGGCGGCGCCGGGAAAGGTGACGTCGCGACCGGCGATCATCGCCTGGTAGATGGCGGCCTTGCGCTCGATCAGCGCGGCGAGCGCGCCGTCGGCCGCCGCCCGGCCGTTTTCGCGCAGCACCGTGGCGAAGCAGTCGCGGTCGTCGAACCCGATAAGCCGGCTGAAGTACTCGGCGCGGTCGAGTTCGATGCCCTCGGCGCGGAGCACGCGGGCGAAAGCCTCGAAATGGAGCGGCTCGGTGTCGGCCAGAGTGCCGTCGAGGTCGAAGATAATTGCGCGAATCATCGGGGGTGTCCTGACTTTACAGGATCGCCCGTTCTACTTCAGCAGCGCGACGATCTCGCGCTGGGCCGGCGCGGCGCTCACTTCGGCGCGGCCGTCCTCGATCGTCATGTCGAGTTCGCTGCGCATGCCGAAGCGTCCCGGCAAATAAATTCCCGGCTCGACCGAGAAGCAGGTGCGATCGATGAGCGTGCGATGGTCGTGCGTCTCGAGCGAGTCGAGATTGGCTCCGGTGCCGTGGACCTCGCGTCCGATCGAATGGCCGGTGCGATGGACGAACTGCTCGGCGAAGCCGGCCCGCTCGATCACCCCGCGCGCGACGCGGTCGGCCTCCTCGCCGCGCACCGGCGTTCCGCCGCCGACGCGGTCGCGGATGAAATCGACCGCGGCGTCACGCGCCTCGGCCACGATCGCGAAGACGCGCGCGTACTCTTCGGGCACCCGATCGCCCGCGTAGGCCATCCAGGTCAGGTCGGCGTAGATAGCGGCCGCGCCAGGCTCCTTGGCCCACAGATCGAGCAGCACCAGGTCGCCGCGCCGGATTGGCGTATCGGCGGCGGACGACGGCTCGAAGTGCGGCCGGGCCGCGTTGGCGTTGACCGCGACGATCGGCGGATCGTCGGCCACCAGGCCATGCGCGGTGAAGCGCGCGAGCACGAACTGTTGCGCCGAGTATTCGCTGACCGGCGCGTCCGCAAAGACCGCGCGCGCGATCTCGGCGAAGGTCTCGTCGACCACCCGGCGCACGATCGCCGCGGCGCGCCGATGGCTCTCGAGCTGCGAGCGTTCCAGGCGGGCCTCGAAGCGCTGGATCAGGTCGGCGGCCGACACTACCTCGACCCCGAGCGAGCGGACAATTTCCACCGTGCCGGCATCGACGCGCGCGACGTACGGAATCGCGCATCGCGGCGAATAGTTCATGGCGATTCGCCGCGCGCCGGCGAGAAAATCGCCGAGCGCGGCGAGCATCCCGTCCGCCGAGCGGTAGACCACCGTCTCGACTCCAAGCTCCGCCAGGCGCTCGGCCTCGACCGCCGAGACCAGCGCGCGCGCCGCGCCGTGCGCCGGCACATAGCAGAACCATCGCCGGGTGGTTATCCCCCGGCTCGAAAGGCCCAGGATGCGGTAGGCGAGCGGATCGCTGTGGCGAAAATCATAGAACAGCCATCCGTCGAGCGCGGTATCGTCAAGCGCGCGGGCGATTTCCTCCAGCCGTCGCATCGCTACGCCGCGCGCCCTAGCCGGATTGCGGGCGCTCGGGAGCCGGCGCGGCGGGCTTGAAGCGTTCGCCCCAGACATGGACGCGCGTGGGATCGATCCGCACGACGGGATTGTTCTCGATGCTGAGCGCCATCGCGCGGTACTGCGGATACTTGTCGCGCAAGCTGCGCAGCGCGAGCAGGTACTCCTCGTGGTCGTCAACCACGGCGGCGTGCCCGCGTACCAGCACGTAGGCGAGATTGCTCCAGTGTTCTTCGTAGTGGTCGACGACCAGGGCGACGTTGGGGTTGGCCGCGATATTGCGCATCCGGCCGAGCGCCAGCGCGCGTCCTCGTTTGGGTTTCCCGTCGATCGCGAAGTAGAAACGCGCGCCGTCGAACCAGAAACATAGCGGCACGTTATGCGGGGCGCCGGCCGCGTCGGCGGTCGCCAGGTGTCCGATACGCGCGAAGGTCAGAAAGTCGCTCACCGCGGCCACGCCCAGTAGCGCTATCGATTCCGCCGCCATCAGCGTTCCTCGCCGAACAGGAAGAGTGAAGCGGCCAGGACGGTGAACGTCATGTTGGGAATCCAGGCGGCCAGCCACGGCGCCATCAGGCCCGAGCGCCCGAGCGACGAGGTCAGGCCGAACATCAGCCAGTAGCCGAAGCCGATTGCGATCGCAAGGGTGAAGCTGCGTCCCACGCTGAGGCTGCGCGGCAAGGGGTCGAGACTCAGCGCCAGCCCCAGCGCCGCCATGATCACGCACGCGAGCGGCATCGCGTACTTCAGATCGCGGTCGACGAAATAGCCGCCCGGGTCGAGTCCCTTGTGCCGCAGGTTGTGAATATACGAGTCGAGTTGCCACAGGCTGAATTCGTCCGGGTCCATCCGCAGCAGGCTGAAGTCAGCCGGGTTGACGTCGATCCGAAAAGGGCCGGGAGCGGTCGCCGCCACCTTACCGCCGGGCATCAGCTTGAACGCCGTCAACCCGCTCGGCCGCCATTGCCGCCCGTTCCATTCCGCCTCCGGCGTATGCTCGACCTGGGTGAGCAGGTAGTCGTGGCCGACGCGGTAGAGCGTGACGCCGTGGAGCATTTTTTTATGGCCGTCATAATCGTCGGCGCTCATGAAGCCGTCGGTCACGCGCACCCAGATGCGCCGGTTGAAGAAGATTCCGTAAATTTTCCGCCGCTGCAGTTGCACCTGGTAAAGATGTTTAGCCTCGCGGGTGGCGACCGGCGCCACCGTCTCGCTGATCGTGAAGTCGGCGATCGAGACCAGCGCGGCCAGCAGCAACACCGGCACCGCCATCTCAAACCGGCTGATCCCGAGTTGCTGGCATGCGAGCACCTCGCCGGTGCGGTTGAGCAGCGCGAAGCCGAGCAATACGCCGGCCAGCGAAGCGACCGGGAGCAATTGCGAAATGATCAGCGGGAGCTTCAGCACAAAGTACTCGAGACCGAGCAGGCCGAAGCCGCCGTAGCGCATCAGGTCGTCGAAGCGGTCGAAGATGTCGCCCAGCAGGTAGGCCGCCGTGAAGGCCGCCAGGCAGACGAAGAAGGGGCCGAGAAAGTGGCCGCCGAGGAAGCGGTCGAGCGTGGGCGAAAGCCGCGGACGCAGTTTCATGCGGCCTCCTTGTGGCCGAAGCGCTCGATCAGATCCCAGATCAGATCGCCCGGGCCGCGGCCCTGGTCGGACGTGTCGGTCGCGCTGCGGTAGAACATCCATATCGCCAGCGCCAAAAACACCAGGTCGGGAATCGCCATCGCGGCCAGCGCGTTGAGCATCCCGCGCTCCGCCAGCGTCCGTCCCAGCCGCATCAGCATGTAGTAAAGAAAGAACAGCGAGATCGCGACGCCGAAGCGTTCCGACTGGCCGCCGCGCGCGGGCTTGAGTCCCAACGGCACCCCGAGCAGAGCGAACAGCAGCGTCGCCAGCGGCACCGTGAACTTGCCGGCCATCTCGGCCTCCGCCATGTGGTCCGGCTGATGCGCCGCGCGCGCCTTGGCGATCGCCCCGCTGAGCTCCTGGTAGGTCATCTCCTCGGGCTCCCGGCTGTCTTCGACCAGTCCGGTCTGCGGCTCCACGTTGAGGTCATAGATGAGGAAGCTCGTGATGTGGCTCTTGTTGGTGGAAGGGTCGACGCCGAAGATCGATCCGTCGAACAGGCGCAGCGTGATGGTCTCGTTGTTCTCGTCGGGCACGATGATCCCGCGCTGGGCGATGATCGTGTTCTGCTGCTCGTTGCTGCGCGCGTCGGAAATCAGCACCCCCTGCAGCGAGCCATTGTCGTTGGAAATGTGGTCGACGTAGAGCACCAGGCCGGGAAAATTGCTGTCGAAGATTTTCTCCTTGAGGCCGGCGGTCGAACGCGTGCGGGTGAGCCGGTAGAGCTCGGCCTGGAGATTCGAATTCGCCCACGGCCGGACCGAGAACGCGAACCAGCTCGCCATCGCGTAGACCACCAGCGCCACCGCGATCACCGGGATCGCGAGGCGGTACAGGCTGATGCCGCAGGCGCGCGCGGCGATCAACTCGCGGTCGCCCGACATCCGCCCGAACCCAAGCAGCACGCCGAGCAGCACCGCCATCGGAAACGTCAGCTCGAGAAAGGCCGGCATGATGTAGCCGATGAGGCTCATCACCTGGCCCAGCCCGACGCCGTGATTGACCACCATCTCGGTCAGCTTGAGCAGCTTGCCGGTGACCAGCGCGAAGGTCAGCAGTCCGACGCCCATCACGAACGGTCCGATGACCTCGGCGGCGACGTAGCGGTCGATGATTCGCGGCTTGAGCATCGTAAAAAGGGGCGCGCCCGCATGCGGGCCCGTCGTGTCGTTAGGTACGCAGATAAGTGTAGACGGATGCGGGGGGCAATCAAAGAAAATGCGGGTGGCGAATGTTTGCGGCCAAGATGGCGGCCGATCTGGGCCGCCGCGCGGGGAGCAGGCTCGCACCCTGGCGCGCGCCGAAAGTGAGGTGTCGCCGCGCGCGGCCGGGCGGACTATGATCGGGCGGCGATGAAGCATCGCCGCCCGCTACCACCAGCCGGCGGTCCGTGGCGCGCCCGCCCCGAGCGCGGGCG
>Ga0307374_10002105_pt1 | contig 35919 bp, 26 predicted proteins | sample OX3MG_FD_202532 | JGI IMG/M metagenome (GOLD analysis project Ga0307374, IMG submission 202532) | Soil microbial communities from Risofladan, Vaasa, Finland - OX-3 | ecosystem: Environmental > Terrestrial > Soil > Coastal area > Acid sulfate soil | place: Finland: Risofladan, Vaasa | collected... | reverse complement strand
CATCCGATCCCAATGCGCGTCGCTCAGCAGCAACCGATCCACAACACCCATGACTGCCCTCCCAAAAGCAGTCTTGAATCTGATTTGCGACCAAAGGGGAATCCCAAGAGTCCACAGAACCTAGTGGCTCTCGCTCTTGCCGAGAAGTATCCCCAAGAGGTTGAGGCTCTGGTTTTAGCGTCTGGCTATTATTACCCCAATGCTCGCGCTGATGTGATGGTTCTATCCGCGCCAGCCGTACCCCTGATCGGCGACCTTTTAAGCCACACCATATCTCCTCTCCTGAGCAGACTGAACTGGCCCCTCTTCCTTCGCAAAATTTTTGGACCCAGCCCAGTCCCTGAGAAATTCAAAGGCTTTCCCAAGGAGATGGCGTTCCGACCATCTCAGATACGTGCCAGTGCTGCTGAATCGGCACTCATGATCCCGTCTGCCCATACTCTGCGAAAACGGTACCGATTGCTGCGGATGCCGGCTGCCATCGTCGCAGGGGCCGAAGATAGAGTTATCGACAGCGAGCAATCTGCCCTCCTGCATCGTGATATCCCGCACAGCACCCTACGATGCGTGCCTGACACGGGACACATGGTGCATCAAAGTGCGACCGGTGAAATCATGACAGCCATCGACTTGGTGGCCGCTCCAAAGCACGAGCCGACGGTGGCGACGAGCGCCGCGAAGTCAGTAGAGCGCAGCACCCCATGAATTCGGCAAACACGCCGTTGACCGGCTTTTCCGCAATTCGCCGGGCTATCCGGGTACCGGACTTCGGTTGTTGAAAAAGCCATCCGGAAGCAGCAGCAGATGCGACGCTATACGTGTAAAAAAGGGCGAACCTAAAGGCGTCGAGTTATTGCCGCGATCCGCCTCAGTGCCCACAATTCCGAGTTCCATAACCACGCATTAGGCGACTGATCATGCGCGTATCGATCCACGACATCTTACCGCCCACCAACTGATTAAGAAAAAGCAGATTCTTATTCAGTTGCGCGCCTGGTGACAAAATATGGCTTCCTTTATGAGTCAGCGGGGCCCACCGTTTCTGGCCTCGGCGTGCCGTCCGGGTACTCTTGCCCAAGAGTTTTTCGGTCGCCTCGTGCGAGTGTCTTTCGGTGTCATTCGCCGACCACAACATTTGAGCACGCTTTTACCGAACCTTGAGCGGTCAAATTCGCTGTCGGACAACTGATTAGCGACTGTTCCGCGGCGCCCTCAAATTTTACTCCCGCGCACTCCTCCTCGGCCATACGCTCGATATAATCACGCACGCGACTTCGGCTGATGGTAAAGCGGTCTGGAAGCAGCGGAATAACGCGACGCACGAAGTAGTTGAGCACTTCGCGGCTAAGCTTCCCGGCAAGATGTTGGAGACGGCCCGCAGCGATGGCCGTTACGAAGCCGAAGGGTGGCACGTCAGGAAAAACGGCAGCCGGTTCTGGGCCTATACGCTCCTGCAGTCCGTCCACGATGAACGCGGCGCATTTATCGGTTTCGCCAAAATCACGCGGGACATAACCGAACGTGTGCAAGCACAGAATGCGATCCTGGAAAGTGAACGTCGATTTCGCATTCTGGTCGAGGGGGGTGATCGACTACGCGATTTTCATGCTCGATCCGAGCGGCGTGGTGGTCAATTGGAACGCCGGCGCAGAGCGACTCAAGGGTTACAGCGCAGAGGAAATTGTCGGTCAGCATTTCTCGAAATTCTACGCACCCGAGGATCGCGCCACTGGCACGCCGGGCCGTTTCCTTGAGATAGCGGCTCGCGAGGGACGGCTCGAAACGGAGGGCTGGCGCGTCCGTAAAGATGGAAGCCGCTTTTGGGCCTCCGTGGTGATCGACGCGATTCGGAGTGAACCGGCGTTCTGGAAGGCTTTGCCAAAGTCACTCGCGACATTACCGAACGGCGCGTGGCTATGGACGCGATAAAGGAAAGCGAGCGCCAGTTTCGCCTGTTGGTCGCCGGAGTTACCGATTACGCGGTGTTCATGCTTGACCCAAACGGCATTATAACGACCTGGAACGCCGGGGCGCAGCGCATTAAGGGCTATACTGAGGAAGAAATTGTCGGTCACCACTTTTCCAAATTTTATACGGTAGCCGACCGAGCCGCCGGCGTGCCGGCGCGCGCCCTCTATACCGCTTCACAGGAGGGGCGTTTCGAGATCGAAGGATGGCGGGTGCGCAAAGATGGCACGATGTTTTGGGCCAACGTCGTCATCGATCCAATTTGGGACGAACAAAGGCGCCTCATCGGCTTCGCCAAAATCACGCGCGACATTACTGAGCGCCGCGAAATGCAACTTGCTCTCCAAGAAGCGCAGAATCAGCGCGCGCAGGCGCAGAAGATGGACGCGCTTGGGCAGCTCACCGGCGGCGTCGCACACGATTTCAACAACCTTTTGATGGTCATCCGCGGCCATATTCGCGCTCTGCAAAAGGCCGTCGCGGATGACGCAAAACTGGCGCGTTCGGCCGAAGCGATTTCCTTGGCTGCACAACGGGGCGAGGCGCTGACGCGTCAGCTTCTCACTTTTGCGCGCCGCCAAATCGTCAATCCAACGGTGTTGGACGTGGGCGGCAACATCTACCCGATCGAGATCGAGCGTGCTGGTGGCCGACCCGGCGGTGGTCGAAGCGGTCGTCGTACGCTGTCCGAACGACGTCTGGGGAGAAGTGCCCGTCGCATTCGTCGTGTGCCAGACGGAGGATGTGACGTCCGAATACCTCTTACAGGTCTGTCGACGGCACCTGTCCTCGTACAAGTGCCCTCGTTATCCCTTGAGGCAAGTAACGCTTAGTTTAGGGTTGCCCTCAACCTAAAGGGGAGCGTGGAATGGCTAGTCAGGAAGCGGGTTCGCCATACGACCTACGGCAAGGGACATTCCCAAGAGTCGACGCCGAAGCGGGCCATGTAGTCGTAAGGCTCGAATTAGTGTCACTACGCGATCCGCTCGATATTCAGGACATTCAACTGATCTTGGACGGTAACTCCGCGGCATTGTTGGGATTTGAGATGATTGAGGCCGCGAAGAAGCTTCGGTAGCGCCATGGCGGGATAGGCCTTCAAAGAGTTTCAAGCTGAATACCCCGATGATGCCACCTACCTAAAGCAGATCATGGGCGTAACGAGCTCAGGCGCGAATAGTCACCGATTAAATGCCGAATAGCGCAGTCTCGGTGTAGGCGAGGTCGCCGAGCCGCGGCGGATCAACACCTTTGAAATATTTTGGCATCGCGCCCTTGTAGAACCTCCCGGTGAGCCCAGTGATTGGACCGTTGGCATCGACGAGAACGAACAATCGTCCGTGCCGCGCTAGATACCGCCCGATCGGCCCAGCGAAGTGGACAAAATCGCCAACATCGCGGCAATAGATCAGCTGTGCACACGGCACCCCCCTTACCGAACGAAAGCGAAACACAAACGGGTAAGCGCTGCCGGAGCTTAAGCAGCAAAAACTCATGCAGCCAAAGGCCGTGTGCTCCTGCAGAATCCGGTTATCGGTCGCGTCGAATAGACCTATGGGGACCTGCCGCGCCGGCAAAATTTTCGAGCGATTTTTCGTCGGCCGATTGAGGGCCGGCATCGCGACGAACACACCGCCGCTATAGGGCGAAAATCCCTGGATCTCAATGATGGCGCGGGTGTGCGGCGCCGGTGAGATGTTGACGTAGGTTACGCCCCTATGCCGCAACGCCTGGGAGACGAGTAAAGCGGCGTATGGGGCAAAACCCGGCGCGATGCACCAGCTGGAGAGGTTGCAGCGGACCGGCTCTGCCCGCCGCATCGCTGTGCAAATCAGCAACAGCGCCCCGACGATCAAATCGCCGTCGGCTAAAAGATAACCATATTGAGGTAATCCGGCCGGGGGTGCGCGCCGCGTCAACTCGGCAAAGAGAGTCAGCCAAAATTGCTGGCTGCACTCGGGGAAGCTCCGGATAAGCAACGAGGTAACAGCTGTAATATCGGCTTGATTGACCTGGCGGCAAACGATTTTCTGCACAGCAGAGCACCATTCGCGTTCCTACGAGCGGCTGGCTTGAGCGGCTTAGCGAACACGTATTTACGCGATTAGATAATTCGAATGAGGCAAATACGTTCAATACCTGCCTCCGGTTGGGGTGGAACCTTCTGATGGAACTTTTAGTTTGATTGAGTGGGCCACAGCCACCGAGGTTCCCGGAGCGCGTGTTTTAGATCATGTTTCGTTTTGGCGCCCAATCGCTGCGCGATCGCATCAACGATGCGGCATCGTTCCTGCAAGCTTACGACGTTACTGTCTCCGTGGCGGGGCTTCGCCACGCCACGGGCCTGCGCGGAAACCTCGCAGAGTTATCCGGCCGCTCCGTCCTGGTGGCGACCCGAAAGCAACTCACCGCCGCGCTCGCTCTCATCGAGCTTGCAGGTCTCGCCCGCCGGCTGATCATCTTGCCTGCCGATGTCAACGCTGATCATCTTGCAGCCATTATCGCCGCCGCGGAGATCGACACCGTCGTGCTTGACGGCGATGACCCTCCTGCAGTGCGCGATCTTCCTCTTCGCGTCGAATGCAGCCCGTCGTTGACCCCGCTTGCGCAAATCCCGCCGAGTGACGCCCACACCGAATGGGTGCTGCTGACATCTGGCACCACCGGCGCGCCCAAAATGGTCAACCACACTCTGCGCGGCTTAACCGCCGCAATCGGAGAAGCCAGTCCAGCCGACGGAGCGGCGGTTTGGGCCACGTTCTACGATATCCGCCGGTATGGCGGACTGCAGATTTTCCTCCGCGCCATGTTAAATGGCGCTTCGCTGGTGCTCGCAGACGCCGACGAACCGGTCGCCGATCACCTGTTTCGGTTGGGGCGGTGTGGCGTGACCCATCTATCCGGAACTCCATCGCATTGGCGCCGCGCCTTGATGAATCCAGCACTTAAAGAAATTGCTCCCCGCTATGTGCGCCTATCCGGTGAGATCGCCGATCAAGCGATCCTTGACGCGCTCCGCTTGGCCTTTCCGTCCGCCCGCATCGGTCATGCTTATGCCTCAACCGAGGCCGGCGTCGCCTTCGACGTCAACGATGGCCTTGCCGGTTTTCCGGCCTCCTATGTTGGCGAGGTACGCAATGGCGTCGAGATGAAAGTGGTCGACGACTCGCTGACCATCCGCTCGGAACGAACCGCCTCCTGCTATCTCGGACGCGAAAATGCGCTCGCCGACGGCGAAGGTTTCGTTGACACCGGCGATATTCTTGAGCGGCGCGGCGATCGCTATTATTTCGTTGGTCGCAAAGGCGGCATTATCAACGTGGGCGGCCTCAAAGTTCATCCCGAAGAGATCGAAGCAGTCATCAACCAGCACCCCTTGGTGCATATGTCGTTGGTGCAGCCACGGCATAGTCCGATCACCGGCGCGATCGTGAGCGCCGACGTTGTGCTCAGTGGGCAAGGCGATGGTCGGCACAGCGAAACGAAAGACGAAATCCTAAAGAATGAAATTCTAAGCCTCTGTCGGACAGGATTGGCACGGCACAAAGTGCCGGCTTCGATCCAATTCGTGTCAAATCTCGCAGTCGCCGCAACCGGCAAGCTCAAGCGCCGGCATGGCTGAGCCACCAGCCAACCGCCAGCCGATACGCAACGTGCTGGTGACCGGCGGCAGCCGCGGCCTCGGTCTTGGCATCGCAAACAAGCTCGCTGCGTCCGGCTACCGGGTGATTGCGCTGGCGCGCAAGCCAACTAACGAGTTGACTGCCGCCATTGCCAAGGTTGAGCGCCAAGGGCCAGGTGTTCTTTGTTTTGTCGGCTTTGACCTCGGCGATATCGGGGAAATACCGAAGCTCATTCGCGGCCTGCGAGCGAAGTTCGGCCCGTTGTTTGGGCTCGTCAACAATGCCGCAGTCGGCCATGCCGGTGTGCTGGCAACTATGCACAATGCTGACATCGAGCACCTTGTGCGTATCAACACGCTGGCGCCGATTATCCTGACCAAACATGTGGTGCGGGCAATGATGGCGGAGGGAAGCGGACGCGTTGTCAATATAGCCTCGATCATTGGATTTACTGGTTATACCGGTCTATCGGCATATGCGGCGACCAAGGCCTCCATGTTGGGCTTTAGCCGTTCTCTCGCTCGCGAAGTCGGCCGGCTCGGCATTACCGTCAATGCCGTAGCGCCGGGCTTCCTGAATACGGACATGACGCACGGGCTCGCCGATGATCAGCGCCAACGCATCATCGGACGGAGCGCCCTTCGCCGGCTTGCCGATGTCGAGGACGTTGCCGGCGCTGTCGACTATCTGCTGAGCGATGCCGCTCGCAACATCACTGGCACGGTGTTGACGATCGATGCTGGCGCGACCGCATAAGCCTCGTTCGCGTAACAGTATCTTTTACCAGGAGGCAAAACCGCCGCTAGAGGTAAGGCGAAATAGCCACCGCGCCATCACCGCGCGCCTTACCGTGACCGACTTGCGTTGGCAGGGAAAGCGCGACCCGCAATGAACGACCATATGAATTGCATGCACAATCAGCCGCAAGACGCCGATCACACTTTCACCTATCTGCGCGCCTTTGCCTGGCTGTCGCTCGCAGCCATTATTGCCCTCACCATTGTCCCGCCAAGGTGGCGGCCGATCACACCCCTGCCACACGCGCTGGAGCACGGAATCGCCTTTGTGATCACTGCAGCCGCGTTCGGTGCCTGCTATGCTGGGTATCAATGGCGATTGTTCATGGTGGCACCGGCCTTCTGCGCGGTTATCGAGTTATCCCAGTTCTTTGTGCCAGGACGGCACGCCCGCTTGAGCGATTTCTGCATCGACGCTGCGGCCTCACTCATCGGCCTGTTGCTGGGCTCCGCGGTGCGCCGCAAAGATACGCCGTTGGCAGCTGTGTCGACCGCTATTGTTGTCGGCGTGACGGTCGTTTTGGCCAACAGCATCCCCTTCTCGGCGCTCGGACAAATTGAACGCTTGCCAGTGGCGCCGAATACGCCCGGCCAAGCCGAAGCCATTACCGAAGCAATCCGGCAAAACACCCGACAAATAAATCCACCGCATCCGGCTGGCGTTCCACCATACTATCGCTGGTATGGCGGCAAGTCCGGTCGCGGGACTGCCGCATCCGCACCAAAAGGCTTTTCCGCGATCAGTGGCTGGGGTGTGATTTATCCAGAAGCGGGATTTTCCGATTCCAGTGCGGGCGGTGAAGTGATGGTCGCGGACTTTCTAACCTATCTGCACTTGACCGATGGCGGCTGGCTGAGCGTGCAAAGTCAGGTCAAAGATGCTGTGCATGGAGGGACGTTCGCGGCCGATTTCTCCAACAACGCCAACGTTACGCTCTCAATGTCGACATTGCCCGATGGCAGCACCAAGATTGCAACACCGGGGACGGGGTTTACCGATCATTTCTGGCCGGCCACCCGGGGAAGCTTCAGCCCTGGGACAATTGACGGCGTGCTCGTCACCGCGAAGCTTAAGACTGCCGGCGCGCATCTTATCGCCGCGCTCGGTGCCGATTGGTGGAGAAATTCATCAGCGGGATTCAAGCCAGGATTCGCCAACAATCCAGGCGTCGGGCAAAGCAATTTTGTCGAGCTTACGCCACAATGGCAGACGCTCTATTTCTATTCGCTCACGGCGCAGCAATTGCAATCCGACCCGCCTCCTTTGGCGGCACCGACTGCGCGACCGTAACGATCGAAGGTCAAGCTTGCTCGGCCGAGATCGCGAAAACTCGGGCTACCTCTTAATCGCAAAACCGTCGACCTCGAGCATCCGGAATCGCCGTCATATTTGGCACCGCTTGGTCGTTAGGTTGGTAGCGGCCAACTGAGGCTGCGGGGATCACTTCAAACCGTCATTCCGCAGGTAACATCAATGAGACCGGAAACTTCAATGAGACCGGAAACTTTAGCCATTCATCACGGCTACGACGAGGAGCCCAGCACTAAGGCGGTTGCCGTACCGATTTACCAGACTGTTTCATACGCGTTTGACAGCGCCGATCACGCCGCCGGTTTATTCAATCTCGAGGCCAACGGCTATCGTTACACACGGATCTCAAATCCCACGACGATGGTTCTCGAACGCCGTATAGCGGCGCTTGAGGGCGGACTGCAGGCGTTGGCGACAAGCTCAGGCCAGGCAGCGCTCGCTTGCGCCATAACCAACCTGATCGACATCGGCTGCAACATCGTTTCGGTGCCGCAACTTTACGGTACGACCCATACCCTGTTCGCCCATACACTGCGTCGCCAGGGCGTAACGGTGCGATTTGCCGAAACCGATCATCCCGACGCGCTTGGCGCGTTGGTCGACGCAGACACGCGTGCGGTTTTCTGCGAAAGCGTCGGCAACCCGGCCGGAAACGTTTGCGACATCCAGGGATTGGCCACCATGGCCCACCGGCATGGAGTGCCGCTGGTCATCGACAATACGGTTGCCACACCCATTCTGTGTCGGCCGATCGATTGGGGTGCAGACATCGTCGTCCATTCGCTCACCAAATTCATCGGCGGCCATGGCACTACCATGGGCGGTATTGTCATCGACAGTGGCAAATTTCCGTGGCGTAAGCATCGCAGGCGATTCCCCTTCTTCAGCGAGCCCGACGAGTCCTATCACGGTCTGGTCTATACCGACCATTTCGGCGAGGCCGCCTATATCGGCCGCTGTCGCAGTGTTGGCCTGCGCACCGGCGGCGCGGTTCTTTCTCCCCACAGCGCCTTGATGCTGCTACTCGGCGTCGAAACGCTCGCGCTTCGCGTTGAACGGCACGTCATCAATGCGCGGAAAGCCGCCGAGTTCTTAAAAGCCCATCCCGGGGTAGAATGGGTCAACTACGCGGGCTTTGCCGACAATCCCTATTACGCTTTGTCGCAAAAATATCTTGGCGGTCGCGCGGCCTCTTTGCTCACCTTGGGCGTCGCCAGCGGATATGAGGCCGGCAAACGGTTTTACGATGCGCTGCGGTTATTCAAGCGGCTCGTCAATATCGGCGATACCAAATCGCTCGCCTGTCACCCCGCCTCCACCACCCACCGGCAAATGTCTCCGGAAGAGAGCAAACGGGCCGGCGTCCGACCGGAAATGATCAGGCTCAGCATCGGCATCGAACACATCGACGATATCATCGAAGATCTCGATCAAGCGCTCACCGCCAGCCAGGGGGTCGGACCTCGGCCGGCGCGTCAGGCTGGCGGCGCCATACTGCAAGCGTCCGCCCGTCGCAGAAGCGTGTGAGGCGGTGACACCCTAACCATGGCGATACGGATCCAGGGCGCAACCACCACGCTACAGAAAAGTTGGAGTATGTCGCAAAGTCCGCCGTTTGCTGCGGACCACCCCCATCACCTCGACCTCGCTATCATCAACAACATGCGCGATGCGGCGAAAGGCGCCACCGAGCGACAATATTTACGCCTGCTCGCCGCCGCGTCCGACGGCTTTGTGGTGCGGATCACGTTTTATTCGCTGACCGACACAGCGAGCCATCACGAACAAGCGACCGGCGACATTCAATATCGGTCCATCGCGACACTTTGGGAACAGCATCTCGACGCCGTGATCGTGACCGGCACCGAACCGAAAGCCGCCGACCTCAAGAAAGAGCCGTATTGGTCAAGCCTGACCCATACTGTCGATTGGTGCCATGACAATGTATCCTCGGTGATCTTCTCGTGCCTGGCGGCGCACGCGGCCGTGCTGCATCGCGACGGGATCAAGCGGCAGCCGTTGCCGCAAAAATGCTTTGGTATTTTCCCGTGCGGGCTCGTCACTTGGCATCCGTTGCTCGCGGGAATGGCGCTTCCTCTCTTAGTGCAGCATTCGCGCTGGAACGCATTGGCTCCCGCGCAGCTGCAAAGCGCCGGATATTCAGTGCTGACGGCTTCCACGGCTGCGGGCGCCGACATTTTCGTCAAAAACGACAAATGCTTGTCGCTCTTTTTTCAAGGGCATCCGGAATACGCGCAGGATACCCTAATGCGCGAATACCGCCGCGACGTTGCCCGTTACCTCAAAAACGAAAGTAACCGCTACCCCGCTCTGCCAGAGGGCTGCATCGGCGACAGCGATGCGGCGGCGTTGCTGGCATTCCGAGACCGTGCTCTTGCTGAGCCGCATCTTGTTGGCAGTCTTCCGCTCCCCAGCGCGCCGGCGCATCAATTTCACAGTCACGCGCGTCGTCTCTATCGCAATTGGCTAACCACGCTGGCGGCCTTAAAAGCCCGCCGTCTTCGAAGCAAGGCACAGCACAATCGCAATAACTTCACGCCTCACCGGGTCGCGCGGCGCGTAGATGGTGCAAGAAGCAGACGCTCGATCTAGCTCGTCGTGTTCTCAAAACAAGCGCTGCTAAAATTTTCAAATAGGCGGAAGCGCTTCACGCAAAAACGCCAAGCCGGCGCCGCTTCCTCGCGACACCGGCTCAACGCACCACCGGAGCATCATTGCAAGTCTTCGGCCGTCGGTTGCAAGTCTTCAGCCGTCGGCCCACCTCATCCGCACGCGTCCGTAAGCTTTGGCGCTGCCGCCACCAACATATCGCGGAAGGCGCTCCACAGCGGGGCGATACTATCGTCGGGAGTAAGGTGGCGGCAGATGACACCGTGGCCATGCTCTGGGTCGCTGTCGAATTCAATGTGTTTGATAAGGAAATGCCGGAACGCCCGCAGCAGCGGGTCATCCCAATCCCTTGCCTGCAGGATCGATCGAAAGACTTTTTCCAAGCCGCCGTCTTCGTAGCTGGCCAGACTGATTGCCCGGGTAAGCGAATCTGTGCCGCGGCTCTTTGCCAGGTAAGTCGAGCCAAGCGCCGCCAGACGCTGCTTGGTGCTGTCCTGGACAGGCGTAAGCCGCAACGTTCGTCGCATGAACTCGTCGTGATTCATGCGCTCACCTTCATCGGCCACCCCCGGCCAGGGCGAGAGATTAGCGGTATTTCGCTCGCCGGCATCCAGTTCTTGCAGCAGCTTGTCGCTTGGATACAAACGGCATGCAATCTCAAGTGTCTCACGGAATTGCACCGAGAAATAATAATAGACTGCCGCGACGGCCGCGAGGTTCTCCCGATCGAGCGCGCGCCAATTCAAGTCGCAGATTTCATCAACGATCCGTTTAAAAGCGAAACCCGATTCAGACTCAGCCAGGGCTTCATTGCGTAAATATTGCAAGGGCGGTGCAAGACCGGGGGACGGTAGTGGAGCGGTTGCAAGACCCGGCGACGGTGTGGAAGGCGGTGCAAGGCTCGCGGAGTGTTCAAGACCTAGCGAATTGGTGACCTGCTGGGTGTTGGTGACCTGCTGGGGGACGGTATCTTGATTGGGCATTGTCTTTCCCTTTGTAAAGAAGCCACGCTCACCTATGGCCGCGGCTTCCCGGCGTTAACGCGCCATCTTGTTTAAGGGCGTGGCGAAACAACAGAAAGCATCGTGGGTACCGGCCGGTCCAAGTGTATTACCTACTTTGGCGCGTCGGCGCAGGATCGGCGTTTCGTATCGAGACGCGGGTGGCTTCGCTTTCGCTGAATGCTTTTTCATACAAGCGCACGAAATCAGCGAGGGTAACCGGGAAATCGCCACCCTCCGCGCTGCCAAACGGATCGACCCCCAATCGGTCTTCAAGCCGAGCAACCAATACCGCAAGACACAAGGAATCGAGCCCGGTGTGCGCCAGGGCGATATTGTCGTCGGTCAATGGCGGCAGCGCCTTGCCGTTTTGCGCCGCAACCTCTCCCATTTCCGAAAGGACGGTGGTTCGTACCGAGATTTGCATGTTGACCTCACTGAAGTTCCACTGGTTTCGCATTGTGCCCGCCCTCAATTGTTGCTGGCCGTCCCGCCCATTTATGACGCAACGCTGTAAACTGTTCGCGGATCGCGCTCGTTGCCGTGATGTCGATCCCCTCGGCCGCATAAATGTGGATTGCGATTGCGGCCTTGCGGCCCAGGTTGGCAAGAATTGCAATCGCGGCAGTTCCCCAGACGCCGAATATCGTGGTCGCGACGATCATCGCGATAATGCCGGTGAAGGCCGTGACAGCCATGATCCTGCTAGCTGCGGCCTGGTGCCCAGTCATTTCCAGCGCCGGCGTCCCCAGCCCCAAATACGCGCTGCCGATGGCGCCACTTGCCAGCAGCATGAGCAAGCCATGGGCTTGGACAAAGCTCGGCCCAAATGCCCGCAGGACCAGGTCACCGGCGAAACCAAGCGCTGTCAAACCGACTGAGACCGCCACGCATGACACCAACGCCGCGTTCGAAACCATTCGGCTGATCTGCGCTCGATGGCCGGCTTGGTGGAGCCACGCGATACAAGGCGCCGCCGGCACCGAAAACGAGGAAATGAAAAATTCCAGCAAGAGCGCAATGCGATTAGCGGCATAGTAGTAAGCAGCCGCCTTCGGCCCGATGACGATCGAAACCACGACAATATCAACGCTTGGAAGCGCGATATTGACAACGCTGGTGACCCAATAAGGAACCGACGCGCCAAAGTTCACCGCCGTTTTCCTGCCGAACACAGCCGACAGTGAAAATAATGGCCGCCAGTCGATGATTTGACGGACCCGCATTTGTTGTGTCGCAACCAGCAACCAGAGGACGAGAACGGCGATGCCGAGCACCGCGCCGGCGCTTAGCGGCTTTTGGCTAACGAGGAACAGGGCGAGACCGGCGATCGCGACCGCGAGCCGCCAAAGAACCTCTTTCGGTCCGATTGCGAGATAGACCGAGCCCAACGCACAGCCGATTGCATTCTGCAGCTCGATCACGGCCAATGGCACAATCAACAGCAAACTGACGGCATATTCGGGGCGGTTGAAAATCGATATCCGTCCGCGGCCGGCGACAAACAAGCACCCGGCGAGTACGGTCATCGCCAAGCTACCGCAGAGCGTGAGCAGCAAACGGCGTGAAGCAATTTCGGTGATCGTCTGATAATTCTGCTGCGCGCGCAGCTTTGGAATGTCCCGAAGCAGCTGCGTCTGCTGGCCAAGTAACCCAATTATCCCGGCGATGAAGCAGAATGGCAGTAATGAAACCAGGACGCCGTATTCATCAATGGACATGATCCTGGCGAACAAGACGCTGAAGGCGAAGGTAACGATGGCGCCGGCACACCGATAGAACAGAGCCAGCACCGACTGCCCAAAGATCGATCTGAGGATCGCGTTACGTCCGTACCGCTCCAACATCGCTCCGGGTTCGCCGTCAAAACGCATCGGTCACCTTCGCGATGATGGGCCGTTTCGGATAATCACTTTTTGGATAGCCGAGCCGGCCGTCGGCGCTACGGACGAACACAGCGTTTGCACTGCGATGACACCAATGCATCGATTTTTCGATTGCATAGGAAAGCTTGGTTCTCGCAAGATTGGCCGGTTGGCCAAATTTTCCGCCCAGCCTGCTCGTGAAGTAGTCCGCCGAATAATATTGCTTGAGGTTGCGATCGTACCGCGTCAGACGGTTGAAATTGACTTTGTTGAAAACGGCGCCGAACAGCTTTTCATTAAGTCCCTTGGCGCTGCGCAAGGCATGCTCGACCACATCAATTTTCGTTTTTCCCCATTCGACCACCAAGAGGTAGCGGTCGACCGATTCAGCGACTGCCCACGCATCGATGACCGGAGCGAGCGGCGGCAAGTCGAGGAAAATCACGTCGTATTGCTGCCGCAAATTGGCGAGCGTAACCCGCATGCTTGGGCCATCGACCATCGCGTGGTCGTCGGAGCGGCCGAGCTCGGACCCGGCGGGAAGGAATTTGATGGTTGCGGTCTTGCCGTTACGTATTGCGTCCTCCGGCGAAACGGTGCCTCGCACCACCTCCGAAAGACCGCAGGACGCCTCGGGAGAGATCGCGTGCGACAGAGATGGATTGCGCAGATCGCAATCTATCAGCAAGACCCGCCCGCCGCGACGCGCCGCATGGGAGGCAAGCGCCGCGGCAAGGGTTGATTTGCCCTCGCCGGCCAACGCCGAAGTCACGCCGATGATGATGGCGCCGGTTCCCGGTCGGTTCAGGCCTGCGACAACCTCGATCGAACGCAGAGCCTCGACCAATTGCGTCTCACGCAGCGATTTGGCTGGTCCGTTGGCTTGACCGAGCAAGCGTCGCATGGCGGCTTTTCCGTGCAGCTTCGGCACCATCGCCACGCAATCCAAGCCGAGCGCGGCCTCGAATTGCGCCGGGGTGCGGAACGTCCGGTCGCGCATATCGCGCAGTAGGCCGATACCGAACCCGACAAAAAGGCCGATAAAGCTCACCACTGCGAAAGCCGTTGGACCGTCCGGACTGTTGCTCTCGAGTGGAACGGCGGCGGCAGCCGCAACGCTCGCTGGCGCAACCGGGAAGTCCTGGCGACTGACTGATTCTGCGTTGTGCTGGACAATACCGTCGTAGGCCTTGCGTAGCGTGGCAATCCGGGTCGCAAGGTCGCGCAGACGGACCTGACTGCCGATGTCGTTCGTACCCCTGAAACCGACCAGTTCCTTTTGCGCCGCTTCCAGCTGGGAGCGCAGCTCCTGTAAGCGCCCCTGCGACCAAGTGTTCGCCTGTTGCGTGGCCTCAGACTTGGCATGCAATTCAAGGTCACTGAGCCCAGTGGCGACAGCGTTGGCAATAAGCGCCGCGCGCTTCGGATCGGACGAGCGGAAGCTCACGTCGATGATATGGCTGGAAGCGACCGGCTTGATCTTTAGATGGCGTTGAAAGATGTTGAGCGTCCGCCGCAATGCTTGATCAGCTGGATCTACCTGCGGACTGAAGTGCCGCTCAATGGTCGTTGCGATCCAACGCAATTGAGCGGGCACACGGTCGGAAGCAACAAGAGAAGCAACAAGACGAGACGGCAAACCGGGCTGAGAAAACTCCGGATATTGGGTGAGCTTGAGCTCGCCAACAACTTTTTTCGCCAGGCTATCCGAGGTGAGCAGGTTAACCTCGGTCGGCACCTCATCGGTGTCGATCACCGACAGTGATTGTTGCTGCGACAGCACCGCTGCCTGGTGCGGATCGGCCACCACCTTAGCGGTGCCGGTGAAATCTGGCGTAGCCAAACTCAGGTAAGCCGCCCAAGCGGCGTAAGCCAAGAAGGTTGTAGCGATAACAAGCACAACGTGCCGGCGCAAAAACTCAAGAACCGATTCCAGCATCTCCGGACCGGTAACAACATTGGCTACAGCCGCGTTGCTCGCAGCGCTACCGACTTGACCCAGCTGACGCATCGTTACCTCCAAATAGAGCGCCGTTCCTCTCCAAGCAACCGCACATTCGATAGCCTTGATCCGCCACGTCTGGCGCTAATAGGCATTGAGACGCGCGTGCTTGGAGAAGACGGTCATTAACATGATCTTCAGGTCGAAGAGCAGCGACCATCGATCAACATATTGCAGATCAAACTCGACGCGCCGTTGCATCTTTTGCGTAGTGTCGGTTTCACCGCGACAGCCGTTGACTTGAGCCCACCCCGTGATCCCCGGCTTAATGTTATGACGGCGCCAAAACATGGGTATCCGTTGGCAGAACATCGCGTTGTGGGCGACGGCGTGCGGCCGCGGGCCGACAATGGACATGTTGCCGATCAGCACATTGTAAAGCTGCGGTAGTTCGTCGATGCTGGTCTGCCGCAGCAGTCGGCCGACGCGGGTGACGCGACAATCATTCTTGGTGACTTGGCGGAAATCGTTACCGTCTTCCATGACCGTCATGGTCCGAAATTTGTAAATTCTAATCTCCGAATTGTTGTATCCATGCCGCCGCTGTGAGAACAGAGCGGGTCCGCGCGACTCCAGTTTGATCACGAGCGCCACAAGCACGAACAGCGGAAAAAGTAGCACCAGGCTCGATGCGGAGACCAAAATGTCCAGGGCCCGCTTGATGCAGCAATCCAAAACACTAAGTGGCTTGGCGAAGAAACGCAGTGCAAATCCGTCGCCGCAGCGGACGACGGATACTGCCGACGTCAGACCTCCTGATCCGACCAAGACCAACTGAACGTTGATCGGAAGTTCAGCGAGTTGCCGCGCACTGTCGGCGACCGTGGTAAAGTTTGGCACGTCCGTCAACAGCAAGATATCTTCTGCCGCCAATCCCCGGCAATTCTCGGCCAGCGTGCGGAACACCGCGTTGAGGTCGTCGGGATTCGCAAGGACGGTCGGGGTAATGGCAAACAAACGAACCGTGCGGACGCCGGCATCGCGCAAACGCGACGCCATTGCCAGGCACTGACCAACGTCGCCCACCAGGATGACGCGGCGCGCCTCGATCAACCCCGCCCTAAGCATCGACCGCATGCGCGGATAAAGAAACGAGCGGGCGCCCACAATCGTGGCCGCCATGCAGCCGAGTTGCAGGCAGATGACAGCACGCGGAACGTCCTGTTGCAGCCGCAGGAGATAACCGATCGACAGAAAGGCGGACGCAGCGCCAAGGACTGCCATTAAGCCGTTCCAGGCGAACCATTCCCGCGATCGGCTGGGAAAGTCGGCCGCATGGACCGCGACACTCACGGCCGCCACCTCGACCGGCGCTATTGCGATGACCATCGGCAAATACATCCGAGCCAATGGCCAGACATCGGCTGTGAATTGGAAATAGGCGATAGCCGCGCCATAACCGACCACGATCAATAACAGGAATTCAGCCGTTGCCAGCACCGCGAACGGCTTGATCGAGGCCTGCCCAGCCAAGACGGCCGCAGCCCTAGCGCGGGTGGCGACAAAACTCGCTGTAAAGTCTGGTAAGGCTACTGACATGGCGATCACACTCGCAGCGTGAACTCACGAGGGCAGAGGGCGATCCGTCAGCGTTGCGCTCAATGAGCTAATGCGCAGGCGCAAAATAGGTAGCCCGTCCGCTACGCTGCCAAGTTCCGGAAAAATGCTTGTCGAAAATTATCCACCGACAAAATTCTTTTAAGGCGAATTTATGGGCGCAACCATTATGGCGCCGTGGTGACGCCCTCTTTTTGCTGCAGTACTCCGACGAGATTGCGGGTGACGGGTGGATCCGCACGGCGGAGTAAGGGGACACATCAGCGACACGGCTACCGGCGCATCGCGATCGCGTTTGATCGCACGGAGCGGATTCGCCGCTCCAGCACCCGTCTTTGGGACAACCTGGCTTTCTTCACCGACATAAGTAAGGGAGATCTCGATGGCAGTTCTCGATGCGGCGATCACGCAGAACACGCGTGCGGACAATCAATATTTTCCCGATGGAGTGCCGACGAGTTACAGTTGGTATGGCGGCAGCGATACGACGTTCGGCAACACCCCGCCGTCGACGTTTAGTGCTGTTACCGGCTGGGGCCTCGTTTATCCGGAGGCGGGGGTCGCGACGAGCGTCAACGCGAACGCTCAGGTTCAGATCGGGGATTTCACAACATTCGTCCTGTTAAAGTCTGGCCAATGGGTAGAAGTGCAAGGCCAATCGACCGATCAGATCGCCGGCGCGCATTATGTGGCCGATTTTTCCGGAAATTCGTCAGTGCCCTGGCAAGAAACCACAAACTCAGATGGTTCGGCGACGGTCGACTCACCGCAAAGCGGATACAACGATCACTTTTACCCTTCAACGCGCGGCACGTTCGCCCCGGGTTCAGTGGTTGGCGTGTTCGTCGAGGCCAACATGCGCACCACCAGTGCAAGTGCCGAGTTGGTGGCAAGCCTCGGCGCCGATTGGTGGGCGAGCCCGACCGCGCAATATGTCAATGGCTTTGCCAATAACCCAGGCGTCGGGTCGAGCAATTGGGTAAAGCTGACGACGCAATGGCAGACATTATATTTTTCCTCAATTAGCCCGCAGCAATTGGCGGCCGACCCGCCGCCGCTGATCGGCGCTTCAACCACGCCACCAACGACGTCGTCGTTGTTGCCCGCGGTCACGTCAGTGCTGGAATCGTCCTCGACCGGCATCCTTGCCGCTGGCCAGACCGGCACGCTGACCCTGAACCTCAACGAGCCGGTGACGGTGAAGAACGGCACACCGACGCTGACACTCAATGACGGTGGTACCGCCACCTATGCTGGCGGCTCCGGCACGGATGCATTGACCTTCAACTATAAAGTAGCGTCCGGGCAGACGACCTCGTCGCTCACCGCCACCGGCGTAAACCTCAACGGTGCGGCCGTTACCGACGCGTCCGGAAACACCACCAATCTGCCATTGACGGGATTGGCACAGACCGGGCCGCAAATCACAGGCGCGTCGACCGCGACGACCACGCCACCACCGTCCTCCAACCAGAGCCCGCCCCATCTGCACGATGCTTGGTGCGCGCTGTGGCAGCAATATATGGCGGCCGGACTCGGCGGCGAAGGCGAGTCAGGTCAGATCGCGACGGGTCGGGGGCAAAATCAACCGAAGCATGAAGCGCTCCTTGCCAACCCGCATCACTGATGGACGGGACACATTCCGAGCAGCGGTCGCGGTCGGAACAGCGTGAAAGGAACCGGAGTCAAATCGACTCCGGTTTCAATTGCCTCGCCGTTTTGCTGCGCGTCCGTGGCGTTGCCGCCGACATCGGCCAGATCCGCGCGCGCTGTGGACGATCTGCGGTCGATCTGCGGCAGATTCGCGCCTGCGCCAAGAGTTTCCGTCTTGCTACGCAGATCAGGCGGACGACCTGGCGCGGTCTGGCGGATGCAGATTTGCCCGCCATCGGCTGCTTGCGCGACGGCACCTTCCTGATATTGGCTCGCCATGATGGCTGCGTCGTAAGTGTTCTTCATGCCAACGGATACGAAGAGAAACTTCCGCCGGATAAACTGAAGGAAATTTGGGCCGGCCGCATCGTCTTATTGACGCAGCCGGAGCGTGTCATCGACCAGGTCGGCAAGCTTTGCGTACTGGCGCGCCGCGTCAATCTGCTCGTCAAACGTCATCTCGGTGCGTTCGTCAGCGGCCTCGCCGGTCGGCTCGTTCATCGCGTCACGCGATTCGAAGGCGAGCCTTTGGCGCAAACCGACGCTTCAGGACAAACCCTCGGTGGCGATTCGGGTCTGCTGGCGCTGCTGGCGCTATTACGTTTGCACAACGTGAATACCTCACCGCAGCAGATCATTCATTATTGCGGGACCCGGCGCATTGGTGTGGTGGAGATGCTGCGCTGCGCTAAAGAATTCGGTCTCAAGGCGGCAGCGCGCAGGACAGTATGGGAGCGGCTCGCCAAAACTCCTCTGCCCGGTATTGCGTCCCTTAACAATGGCGGCTTCATGCTGCTTGGTCAGGTGGCGGGGGATAAGATCCTGGTGCAGCGCCCGCCATCGCCGCGCCCTGCCGCAATGACGCGCGAAGATTTTGAGGCCCTTTGGGACGGCCACCTGGTCTTAATGACGCGGCGCGCCTCATTAGGCGAGCTTGCCGGCCGCTTCGACGTCGCCTGGTTTTTCAGCGCCGTAAATAAATATCGCGGGCTGTTCGGCGAGGTCCTGGCAGCTTCGGTTTTCCTGCAGCTCTTTGCACTGATTTCGCCGCTGTTCTTTCAGCTCGTCATCGACAAGGTGCTGGTGCATCAGAGCATGACCACACTCGATGTCTTGGTCGTTGGTCTTATCGGTGTATCGAGCTTCGAAGCCTGCCTCGGCGGACTACGCACTTATGTGTTTTCTCACACCACAAATCGCATCGACGTCGAATTGGGCGCGCGGCTTTACCGCCATCTGCTGGCACTTCCCATCGCCTACTTTAACGCACGGCGGGTCGGCGATTCAGTAGCGCGCGTGCGCGAACTTGAGAATATAAGGCAATTTCTCACTGGCTCAGCATTAACGCTTATTGTCGATCTTGCTTTCACCGTCATCTTCATCGCGGTGATGTTCTACTATTCAACGCTGCTGACACTTGCCGCGCTCGCCGGGATTCCGCTTTACGTTGCAATTTCGCTTGGCTTGACGCCGCTGTTCCAACGCCGGATCGACGAAAAATTCCGCCGTGGCGCCGAGAACCAGGCATTTTTGGTCGAAAGCATCACCGGTATCGAAACGCTCAAATCAATGGCGGTCGAACCGCAAATGCAGCGGCGCTGGGAGGAACAACTCGCCGCCTACGTGACGGCAAGCTTCCGCGTGACCAGCATTGGCAACGTCGCCAGCCAGGCGGTGCAATGGATCAACAAACTGGTCACCGCAGGCATCCTCTATTTTGGCGCGATGCTCGTCATTAAAGGCCGCTTAACCGTCGGCGAACTCGTCGCTTTCAATATGCTGGCCTCGCGGGTCAGTTCGCCGGTACTGCGGCTTGCGCAAATCTGGCAGGATTTTCATCAAGCGCGCCTCTCTATCGAGAGGCTCGGCGACATTTTGAATACGATGCCGGAGCCGCAATTCGCTTCCGCGCGCGCGGTTTTACCCCCAATCCGTGGCCGCGTCCGCTTTGAGCAGGTGACCTTCCGCTACCGTGTCGATGAAGCGGACGTGCTGCAAAACATCAATTTCACAATCGAGCCTGGCGAGATGATAGGGATCGTCGGATCCTCCGGATCAGGTAAAAGCACCATCGCCAAACTTATTCAGCGACTCTACGTACCGGAAAGCGGCCGCATTCGCATTGACGACGCCGATCTGAGCATGGTCGACCTTGTCTGGCTACGACGGCAGATCGGCGCCGTCCCGCAAGACAGCGTTCTTTTCAACCGCACGATCCGCGAGAACATCGCGCTCAGCGATGGGACCTTGCCGCTCAAGCAAATCATCGACGCAGCGCAGCTTGCCGGCGCGCATGATTTTATCATGGAGTTGCCTGAAGGCTACGAGACACCAATTGGAGAGCGAGGAAGCCGCCTGTCGGGAGGGCAGCGGCAGCGGATCGCGATCGCGCGGGCGTTGGTCACCAATCCACGCATCCTGATTTTTGATGAAGCAACCAGCGCGCTCGATTACGAAAGCGAGCGGGCGATACAGCAGCGCATGAATGAGATAGCCACCGGCCGAACGGTGATCGTGATAGCGCATCGGCTGTCGACGGTTCGCGCGGCAGATCGCATTATCACCCTGGACAAGGGACGCATGATCGAGGATGGCTCCCACGACGAGTTGCTTGAGCGCAATGGCCGCTACGCAAAGCTCCACTATCTGCAAGCGGAACCGCATGGAGCGCGCTAGGGCACTCGTTCCATATCCGGCAAAGCCGCGCCGCGACTACGAGTTGGCGTTTCTGCCGGCGGTCCTGGAGGTTACGGAAACGCCGCCCTCGCCCGTCGGCCGCGCCATCGGCGCTGTGATTGTCGCGACTTTCAGTCTCTGCCTGCTGTGGGCGTGCCTCGGGCACGTAGATATTGTTGCGACCGCTGCGGGTAAAATTGTCCCCGATGATCGCACCAAACTTATTCAGCCGCTCGAATCCGGAACGGTGCGGGCCATCCACATTCGCGACGGGCAGCGTGTCGAAGCTGGCCAAGTGCTGATTGAACTTGATCCGACCGTGTCGCAGGCCGACGTGGGGCGGATCGATAACGACCTCGTCAATGCACGCCTCGACATCGCCCGCTACCGCGCGGCCATCGCCGACCCGCAACACGCACTGGACCGGTTTACTCCGCCCGCGCAGGCGCCCCACGATCTCGTGGAAACGCAGCGGCAGTTTCTGGCGACACAGACCTGGGAAGAGGCAGCCAAAATAGCCGAATTCGACGGTCAGCTCGCGCAAAAACAGGCTGAACGGGATGAAATTTCCGAATCAATCGAGAAATTGAACGCAACCGTGCCGCTATTGGCGGAGCGCGTTGATGTTCACAAAACGCTCTACGACCAGAAGCTATTTTCAAAGGTCGCGTACTTGACCGAACTGCAGGAATTGGTCGGCCAGCAGCACGATTTGAATATCTACAAGATTCGCTATCGGCAGGCCGATGCCGCGTTTTCCGCGCTTAAAGATGCCAAAGCAAAAGGCGAGGCCGAATATCGGCGAACCTTGTTTGATCAGCTAACGCAAGCCGAACAAAAAGAGGCGCAGCTGCTGCAAGAACTAGTCAAGGCCAAGAAAAGAACCAGTCTGACGATGCTTACAGCGCCGGTCGACGGGGTTGTCCAGCAGCTTGGCATTCACACCGTCGGCGGCGTAGTCACTGCCGCACAAACGCTCGCTGTCGTGGTGCCGGCGCAAAGCCCGCTGGAGATCGAAGCGATGATATCGAATCGCGATATCGGCTTCGTCGCGCCAGGCCAAGCGGCGACGATCAAGGTCGATGCGTTTAATTTTACCAGATACGGGGTGCTGCATGGCCGGATCTTGAGCATTTCTCGCGATTCCATTGCCCGCAACGAAACGGCCGACCGTGCCACAAGCGCCGAAAATCCAAGTTTTGCCAGCCAAGCAGAAGGGCAAAGCCCGCTTTACGCTGCGCGGGTTTCGCTTGATCGGCCGCAGATTTCAATTGATGGACGTCCTGTTGCATTGACCGCAGGCATGACGGTCACGGTCGAGGTCAGAACCGGTTCGCGCCGTGTTATCAGTTATTTGTTGTCACCGATGGCGCAATACCGCCAGGAAGCGCTTCGCGAACGGTGAGCTGCGCACGCTCCTGCCCGAACCGAAACGCCCCTTTTTGCAGCCTCCCCCCCTTCCGCAGAGCGCGGGACCGTACGGAAATCTGACGGATTACCTCCAATGAATCGGCCGTCGCGCCCGCGTTTTCGTGTTACCTTAGAGGCGTGGGAGAAATTCGGCAGGCAGCAGTCGTGGACGCAGTTCTCACGCATGCAGAAGCGATCGTTCAGATCGTCGAATTGAACGACGGCAGGCGCCGGATTGATGTCGAGGTGACAGGGGGCGCGACCTATGTTCACCGCAAATCGTGCGATACGTCCTACCCCATCGCCTTAATCGCGAAAATATTGGAAATCAAAGGCCCCGCGTATCTGTGCGACGAGATCTCGCGCGACGAGGACAACAGCTATATTGAACCACACCTGCGGACCACGCTGTTTGCCCATGTTGAGCCATCAGAATTTGTTGGCAAAAGGCTCCTTGATTTCGGCTGCGGCTCAGGCGCTTCAACGGCGATCATGGCGCGCCTTCTGCCCGCCACCTCCATCGTCGGCATCGATTTGGAGTCGGACTTTCTCGGTATCGCCCGGGCGCGCGCTGCGTTCTATGGGCTAGACACGGTTCGATTTGAGCTGAGCAAGTCCGGCGAGCAATTACCGACGGCGCTTGGCAATTTCGATTTCATCATTCTGCCAGCGGTCTATGAGCATTTATTGCCGCAGGAGCGCGAGCGACTGATGCCGCAGCTTTGGCGCCACTTGAACAAGGACGGCGTGCTGTTCATTGATGAGACGCCTCACCGGTGGTTTCCCATAGAATCGCATACCTCAAGCTTGCCGCTGGTAAACTATCTGCCTGATCCGCTGGCGCATCGCTTCGTCCGGACCTGCTCGCGCCGGCAGCTCGCCGACGCCACCTGGCCCGATCTGTTGCGCAAGGGCGTCCGCGGCGCTTCTGTTCGAGAAATCATGCGGATGATCCCCGGCGGCAAGGCCCAGTCGGAGCTGATAAAGCCCCGTCATCTCGGTGCCCGTAGCGCAGTCGACGTCTGGTGTGCTGGTTACGCGCAGTCCTCAGCCGCAAAACGAGCGTTGGGCAAAATGCTGAAACTGCTGCAGGCGGTGACACACGCGGCGCCGGTACCGTATCTATCTTTGGCGATCCGCAAAGTCGCCTAACAAGCGATGGGGTATTCGCTCGGAAACTAAAACCTTTGGCGATTGACGACTGTTAATAGGCCTTCCCCCCGCTTTTCCCTCATCGATCCACGAAGCCCATAGTGCTCGCATCTTTTCGCACGCGCGCAACGGTCGGGCGATCAGATCAATCGCTTCGACGTTGGCGGCAAAGGAAGCCGCCGTGCCAAACGGCCCGCCCATGGCAATGCGCGGCAGCGAAAACCGAGATAGGGAACCGTCCAAGCGATCTTTGCGCCCGCAGACAGCACTGGTGAAGCCCAGTTCGCCGACGATTCGCTCGTCACGGGGACCAAAAGATCTCGTCGTTCCGTAAGGATAGCAAAAAAGCTGAACTGGTCGATCAACCAGGCCCTCGAGGTAGGCGCGGTTGTCAGCTATTTCCTGGCGCGCGTCGGCCTCGTCCAAGCTGGCGAGCGCTCGATGCGTGACGGTGTGACTGCCAATTGAGGCTAACGGGTGTTGCGCCAATGCTCTCAATTCGTCTTGGCTGAAAAAATACGCCTCATTCAAAGCCGCAAAGGATATCCCAGCGCTTTCCAGCTCGGCTCCAAGGAGCGCTGCGCGGCGATAATCCCGATGCACCCACGAGCTGATGGTGAGGAGCGCCTTGAGCTTGCTTTGCCGGTCTGGGCACACGAATGATCGGCCGACGCTCTCAAGCACGAGCCGCTCTCGGGAACGCAGCAACTCGCGCAAACCCAGCCACCAGCACGGCAGCGTTCGCTGCAACGCAGCGGTTGGCACATATGTCACAAACGGTGCGCCAAAACGCTCGAGGAGAGGCAATGCACTCGACGCAAGGTCACGATAGCCATCGTCGAAGGTAAGGACCACACATCGCCGGGACCGGTCGCCCGACGCCAGCATCGTTAGGCAATCGTCCAGCGAGGTGAACTCCCAGCCATTGCTATGCAGCCATTGCAGACATCGCGCAAATAGGTCTTTGGAGGTCCCAGTCATCAACTCCGCGTTATGATCGATTTGAATTTCGTGCAGCATGACGATGAAGGCGTTGCAAGGCAAAATGCTACGCAGCACCGGCAGGTTCGCCACATAGTGCAGTCCGTAACTAACCCCCTCTCGCAGTAAGCGCGACATCATTCACTCGTGGCGATGAATCTGACAACAAACCGCGCGCGGGGGCACGAAAGCGCTAATCAATAACATTGCAATATAACTGAAGCGCCAAGCCCTTCGTTTCTCTTTGTCAGTACCTCTTTTTGGCTAACTCGTTTGCGACTCGGCCAGGTTCGCGAACCTGTCCGGATATTGCGGCTCTCTCCGTCGGGCTCCGGAGATAGCTCTAATGACCATTCATTGCGGTGCGTGAACGCCGCCCTTTTCTGCCGTTGAGTCGTTGATACGGCAGGGAACAAAATTTTTCCGCGCAACATTAATGGATTGGGTCGCTACCCGCCGCGAGCGGGGGCGCGCTTTCAGAGGGTCGGCGAGTGAAGGTTCTGATTGCAAACAAATATTTGTACGCCAAGGCCGGCGCTGAAACTGTGGTGCTGCAGGAGCGGGAATACCTCAAACGCCGGGGAATCGAGGTTATCGATTTCGCCATGGCGCACCCCAACAATATCGCCTCAGATTATTCGAGCTTTTTTGTTTCGCCGAGGGAATATCGCCAAGGCGGACGCGCCGCCAGAATTGGCAGCGCATTATCGTTGGTACATTCGCGCGAAGCGGTCAAAAAAATTACCGAACTGATCGATCGCGCCCAGCCGGACATTGTCCACTGCCACAACGTCTATCACCAACTCACACCCTCAATCATAAATGCCGCTAAGCGCCGGGGAAAATCGGTTGTCTTGACCGTACATGATTATAAGCCGGTGTGCCCGGTGCGGACGCGACTGCGAAACGGCCAATGTTGCTCGCTTTGCCGCGGCGGCGATTTCTTTCAGGTGCTACGCAACCGTTGTGCCGACGGCTCGGTCTCGCACAGTGCGCTGTTATACGGCGAAGCGGTGGTGCAACGCTGGCTAGGTAATTACGAGAACGTGGACTACGTTTTGGCTCCGAGCCGGTTTATGCGCGACTCATTAATCGAGCGTTTCCGGCGTGACCGTCTTGTTCTTTTATATAACGGCGTCGACGTTGCGAGCATCAACGCTACCGAGCACGACGATGGCTATGTGCTTTACTGCGGGCGCGTGGCTTTTGGCAAAGGCGTCGATACGCTACTTGCGGCGCATGCAACGGCTGCCCCGCCGTGGCAGCTGGTCGTTGCCGGCGACGGCCCGCTGCTTGAAACGCTGCGCTCGCGTTATTCCAGCAATGTGCGTTTTACCGGGCATTTGTCGCGCGGCGCGCTAGAGGACGCGGTCAAGCGGGCGGCGGTAGTTGCCGTGCCTTCCAACGCTCCTGAAAACTGCCCGATGTCAATCCTGGAGGCGATGGCATACGGCAAACCAGTCGTCGCCACGCGCAGCGGCGGAATCCCCGAGTTGGTGCTCGACGGCGTCACCGGCTTTCTGTTCGACGTTGGCAACACGCAGCAGCTTACAGGCCACATCGATCGGTTGATGTCCGATCTTGGCTTGCGACGAATTATGGGAAAAGCCGCAAGGCAGCGAGCCGCAACCCAGTTCTCGCTCGAGCAACACACCAACGCGCTCATGAAACTTTATGCCACCGTCATGGCTAGACCCAGTCGAGCCGTGGCGTAGGAGTTGTAGTTGATGCACGGTTCCGTTCCAGCCTTCCGCGTCATCATGCTCGGTATGCGCGGGTTCCCCGACGTTCAAGGCGGAGTGGAAAAGCATGCGGAAAAGTTGTGCCCGCTGCTCCACCGCATGGGGTGTGACGTCGAGGTGATTGTGCGCGCGCGCTACATGCCGCGTGATCGGAGCGAATGGCACGGCGTACGGTTTCTGCGCGTCTGGTCGCCCAGATCGAATTCGCTTGAAACCATCGTTCATACCTTTCTCGGAGTCTTGATCGCCGCTTGGAAACGGCCGGACGTGCTGCACATCCATGCGGTCGGCCCGGCATTATTCGTTCCGCTCGCCCGACTGTTCGGATTGCGGGTCATCGTTACCCATCACGGTGCTGACTACGAACGGGAAAAGTGGGGGCGATTCGCTAAGTTGATCCTTCGCGCCGGCGAAGCGTTCGGCATGCGGCTGGCCAATCGGCGAATCGCCGTATCGCAGGTCACCACCCGGATCGTAGAAAAAAAGTATCATGTGGATTGTACCTATATTCCGAACGGTATCGAGCTGCCGCAGATCCCGACAACCGTCTCAGTGCTGACGCGGTTGGGTTTGAACCCGCGCAAATATGTGCTGATGGTCGGCCGGCTGGTTCCGGAAAAACGACAGACCGACCTGATCCGGGCTTTCGGCAAAGCCGAGCTCAAGGGTTGGAAGCTGGTGCTGGTCGGGGATTCCGATCATCGCGGCCCATACCAACAGACCATACGCAGGCTCGCGGCCGAAGACCCCGCGGTGATCATGACCGGTGTGCAGACGGGTTTAGCGCTGCAGGAACTCTACGCCCACGCCGGCCTGTTCGTGCTGCCGTCCTCGCATGAAGGCTTACCAATCGCGCTGTTGGAGGCGCTCAGCTATGGACTTCCCGTGGTGGCCAGCGCCATCCCGGCCAATCTTGAAATTGGGCTGGATGGCCGCCACTATTTTGCGATCGGCGATATTGATGCGCTAACCGAACGGCTCAAGCAGTTTGCCGGCAAGCTTGCGTCGCCCGCAACGCGGCGGAGCACGCGTCGATCGTTGGCAGCGCGGCAAAACTGGTCTTCGGTCGCCGAGCGGACGCTGCGCCTTTACAACCAGGCCACGGCGACGGGATCGCAGGGCGTCGGTGCACTCGGCGAGCGAGGCGACAAGATCGCGTGATGAGTATTCTCGAACTCTACTTTTTCTCGCACCTCGTGCTGCGATCCTTCACCAACGGATTCGACCGCATTTTTGGTCTGCAGTCATCGCTGATCGCCTCGGTGGCCGCCATCATCGCGGGTATCGTGGTGTCGATCCATTTCTTTCAAAAGGTCGCAATCCCGCCGCAGATTTACAAGCTCATCCTCCCGCTTACTTTCTTTATCCTGATCTGTTTTATCTCGTATGCGGTCAACGCCTACGCCGAAGATAATATCCGCGACAGTTTTCATGCCTGGTACGTGGTCATCCAGCACTTTTACCTGCTGGCGGTCATCGTTATGGTCGCGTGCATCTACCGCGGGCCGAACTTCGTCCGCTACGTCTATCATGCCTGCATCATCGTTATCGTGATCGATAGCGGCACCGCCATCGGCCAATATTTGACCGGACACACGATCATGGTGACGCCCTATGACAAATATGCCCGCGTTGCCGGACTCTCGGCACATCCGGTGACGTTCAGTCTGGAAGTAGCCATTATCTTCTTTGTTTGGGAGCTTGCTCGCCGCAAACAACGACTGTCGTTCAAATTAAGACACGCGGGCATTTGTCTGCTTGTCATCGTGGCGTTAATTCTTTCAGCCTCACGCACCGGCATTCTGCTGTTCGGAATTGTGCTCGGACTATATTACCTCGTACGCCGGCCGATCCTGGCGCCAGTTTTCCTGATCGCTGCCGCCGTGATCGTGACTGCTTCGCCGTTCGAAACGCTGTTCTCCGAGCTTCGGTCGATTCCGAATTATCTCTCGAGCGGCGACTTCATGACCTGGGATTATCACACGGCGCCGACGTCCGTTCATTGGCGAATTTACCATTGGTATTACATGACCTCACTCGGGCTTTCACACCCCTGGTTTGGGTTCGGCCCGGGCCAAGAGATTTCGTACAGCCCTTTTTCGCGCGAAGCCCATAGTCAGTTTGTCGAAATTTTCTTCGAGACTGGAATAATCGGCCTTTTGGCTTATTGCGTTTTCTGGTGGCGAATGGCGAAGGCGGCGTTGACGCCGGTCGATCAAAAGGCACCTGCAGACGCCGCCCGCGGCGCCGACCTGCGCGCGTTATGGTTCATCTTGTTCATCGGCATCACGCTGGTCTCGCTGTTCGATCAAAGCTTCAACTTGGAAACGGTTTCGTTCACCTTTCTAATCGTCAGTATTTTTATCATGCAAGCACCGCCACTTGCCGAAGCCGAGGTCAAACAGTTACCGCCGCGTGCGGCGAAAATCCCTGCCTGGCGCTGGCGACGGGCTAGCATTGCTGTGCCTCATGCGGGCGCGCGCCCGGGTTTGGTGATGTTGGCAAGGACCGGGCAAAGCGAAACGCAATGAGCGCGCAACCACAGCTCTTGCCTTCGCCGCAGCACGACCTAAAAAGTTCGGCCGCGTGGCGGCGGGCATTGATGGTCACGGCCCCCATCGCGCAAAACCTTTCGCGCACTTTTCCCGTCGTGATCGCGGAGCTGGCCGAGCGTTTTGGCGATGCGCCAGCGTTGATTTCCGAGGCGAACGTGCTGAGCTTTCGTTCCCTTGATGCGCTTGCCAACCGTTACGCTCACTGGGCGCGCATGGCCGGAATCGGGCACGGCGACACCGTCGGTCTATTGATGGGTAACCGGCCGGAATACTTAGCGATCTGGGTCGGCATAGCCCGGGCCGGCGCTGCAACTGCGCTTCTGAGTACCAGTCTGCGGGGGACTTCGCTCGCTCATTGCATTAACCAGGTGGCGCCGAAACATATAATAGCCGCGCCCGAGTTGATCAAACCGTTGACGGAGGCCATGGCCGAGGTGGCGGGCGATCCGCAGATCTCGATAGATTTCATCGGCGGCGCCCGGTCGGCTGGTGTCGCCGCAATCAATGGTTCAAGCTCAGCCTCGCCGGACACGGAGCTGCCGTGTAGCAACGACATCACGATCGACGACCCGGCTTTGTACATTTACACCTCGGGAACGACGGGACTGCCGAAGGCCGCGGTCATCACCCACCGACGGCTCATGATGTGGACGCATTGGTTCGCCGGGATGATGGACACCAGCCCGGCAGACCGCATGTACAACTGCCTGCCGATGTATCATAGCGTTGGCGGCGCGGTCGCAACCGGCGCCGCCCTGGTCAACGGCGGCTCGGTCGTCATCCGCGAAAAGTTTTCTGCCAGCGAGTTTTGGGCGGAGATTGTGCGGTTCGAGTGCTCGCTGTTCCAGTATATCGGCGAACTGTGCCGTTATCTCGTGCAGGGGCCAACGCATCCGTGCGAGAGAACACATCGGCTGCGCATGGCTTGTGGCAACGGGCTGCGTGCCGATGTTTGGGATACGTTCAAACGGCGGTTTGGGATTCCGCAAATTCTCGAATTCTACGCCTCCACCGAGGGCAACGTCTCACTGTTCAATGTCGAAGGCCAACCGGGTTCGATCGGACGCTTTCCGCCGTTTATCGCCCATCGCTCACCCTTGGCGCTGGTGCAATTCGATGCCGCCAACGACCGGCCGCTGCGTGACCAGGACGGCTTCTGTGTGCGGTGCGGGTCGAATGAAATCGGCGAGGCGCTTGGACGCATCGGCAAGACGAGAGACGGCAGCGTCCGCTTTGACGGTTACACCGTAGCTGCCGAAACAAGAAAGAAAATCCTGTACGACGTGTTTGAGCGTGGCGATCTCTGGTACCGGACCGGCGATCTGATGCGATGCGATGAAAGCAGCTTTTACTATTTCATCGATCGCGTCGGCGATTCTTATCGTTGGAAAGGCGAGAATGTCGCGACATCGGAAGTCGCGACCGCGCTGACCGCTTATTGCGGCATCATCGATGCAAATGTTCACGGCGTCGCGGTAGCCGGCAACGACGGTCGCGCCGGTCTGGCCGAAATCGTGTGCAGCGAGAGTTTTGACATCGCTGGCCTGCCGCGGCATCTCCAGGACCGGCTGCCGCGATACGCACATCCGGTATTTTTGCGGCTGCGCGACGCCGTCGAGACGACACCGACGTTCAAGCGGAAACAGCCACCCGGCCCGTTTGCCTCCTGTGGCTTGGACGATAATTGCGGGTCCTTATTCGTACTCGATTCGCGACACGAGTGTTACGTCCGGCTTGATCGGACGCTTTATGCTCATATCGCCCAGGGGAGTTTCAGGTTGTAGCGCCGCCTGTGATCGGTTGAGCGACCCCGAGATCGGCAAAAAAACGATGCCGGGGCGGCCCGGATGTCACCAAACTCCGTGGCCAAACCACACAATGTGGTGAGCTAAATTGGCGCCATCGACCGATCCTTGCCTACCCTGCCCCCTTTATTGAACCGCAGTTTCGCCGTTGCCGTCCATTCACTCAACCGCTAATTGGCGTCGATGCGGGCAACATTACCGGCTGGCGTGTTCACCTGTCTGGGTTAAACAAAGTGCAGGGAGAAGGGCTGATGGAAGCGCCTCCACGTACGAAGCTGCGAACGCCGAGGATGCCATGCGACAGGCGTTGCAAAAGGTAGCTGCCGAATGGAATTGTTGCCCGAGGATCTTGGCATCCTCGCTATTGCCGAGGGGGACGTGCGCGAAGTTTAGCGCACGGGTACGAGAGCGCTTCTATTTTCGCATCAAATTTCGTAGGGCATCGGTGTTCGGTGAGTAATACCGGCTGCGCTCGGTGACAAACCCGCCGCGCGTCGATGCAGCTCTCAATGCTGGAATTGTGGCGCGATCAAATCCGCGCTTTCCGGATCAAGAGCGCTCGTCGTCGCAGAGTGGCCGTTGGTCATCGCCCATACCGCCGCCTGGGTGCGATTTGCGACTCCGATCTTCCGCAAGATCGCCTTGACGTGAACTTTGACGGTAGCTTCCGAAATGTTGATTTCCCTCGCAATGAGCTTGTTCGATGCACCTCGCGCGAGGCCAGATAAAATGCTGGCTTCTCTCGGTGAAAGGTGAAAATGCGGACGCATTGACAGACCGATCTGGGAGTTATCCGCCACGTTCGACGCATCAATCAATGGAACTTTATGGGTCGTACCCGCCAGCAGCAAGACGAGCTCGGTCGGGAGCAATGTCTGGTGGCCCAACATGATCAGCTCGATCGCCTTCAACAGCTCATTGCTGTCCATAATTGCTGTGAAGCAAGCGTTGGCGCCGGCTTCGAAGGCTGTTGCAATGTCGGCTGTACACCAGTGGTTTTGGACCAGCACGACCCGGCCAAGTGGTTGGTTCTGCTTAAAACGAACGATATGCGAAATAACCGAGTGGGGCTCGTCCCCAGCTTCGATGACGAGCAGGGTCGCCTCATCTTTTGGCAATTCGTCGAACGAGACATCAGCCATATCGGGTTTAGAGGTGACGATACGGAACCCGACCGGGTCGAGCATTAGCGCTAAGCTCTCGCGGAGAAAAGTCGTTTGACCGACGATTATCGTTTCTACTATTTTACCCCGCATCACGCTACCTTCAGTTCTTTAATACGGCCCCGCCCCCCGCCAACTCTACCTTAATGTGTTAGTTCCTTCGCGCAGAGTTGCCACGACATTGAATCAATTTTCCCTCGGCGTGATTACCCCCATGGCAAAGCATTCCCGTACAAATTAAGTGAAATACCGAGACAAGGCACCCGCTCACAGGGAGATTTTTGCACCATTGCGGCCGAACCCTCGTGAGTTCCCGCGCCTATTTTCGATGATCTACCGCCGCCGATCGAATTGCGACCTGTCCAGCACGACATCGCGCCGAAAAAGCCGGCGAGGTGGCCAAATTGCAACACTTTCCCCGGCACAGGTTCGCACGGTTTCGTAATGCGACCAGCGCGGGGGGCGGGCTTGGATGCGGCAACATTTTTTTCAAACGGCCGCGACGCGAGCGACCCGGGGACATTGGTCGCAACGATTATTCGGTTTGGCCATGGCCACAATCCTATCGGGCTGCGCGGTGGGGCCTGATTTTGTTCCGCCTCACCCCCCCCAGGCGAGCGGCTATTCGGCAATGCCCCCGTCCTCGCGGACGGTTGCGGCCAAGGATAGCGCTGGTACATCCCAGCACTTCGTGATGGGACGCGATCTTCCGGGCGACTGGTGGCGCGTATTCGGATATGCGCCACTCGGCTCGCTTGTCGAGCGAGCGCTGAACAGTAATCCCGATCTACGAGCGGCACAGGCGGCGCTGCGCATGGCCGAAGCTAACACAGCTGCGGCACAAGGTGGCTTCTTCCCGCAAGCCGACGGTAGTTTTGCAGCAAGCCGCCAAAAGACCGGGCTGGGGTCCACCTCTGGCTTGGCGACCGACACGCCGACGTACAACCTTTTCACCGGCCAGGTGCAGGTCTCGTACACACCTGACGTTTTTGGCGGCACCCGCCGTCTGGTTGAGTCGCTACAGGCCCAAGCCAACATCGAACGTTTTCAGCTCGAGGCTACTTACCTCGCGCTGACGGCACACATCGTGCTCACATCGGTTCAGGAAGCCTCACTGCGCGGGCAGATCGCCGCGACGCACAAACTCATCAAAATTGCAGCCGACCTGCTGCACGGCTTACGCGCACAGTTTGCTGCGGGCGCCATCAGCGAAGCCGATATCGTCACGCAGGAAGCAACGCTGGCACAAATCGAGCAAAGCTTGCCGCCGCTGGAACAGCAGCTGGCCGAGCAACGCCACCTGCTCTCAGCTCTTACCGGCGGTCTTCCAAGTGAAGGGTTGCCGGAGACGTTCGAACTGCGAGACTTCCATCTACCACACGATCTGCCGCTGAGCGTGCCGTCGCAATTGGTCGAGCAACGCCCCGACATTCGCGCCGCGGAAGCGAAAATGCAATCGACCAGTGCGCTGATCGGCGTCGCGGTGGCCAATCGGTTGCCAAACATTTCGCTAACCGCGAACTATGGCGTAAACGCACTCTCACCCGATCAAGTCTTTGCACCCGGCTCAAATGTCTGGGGCATCGGCGGCGCCGCCCTGATGCCGATCCTTCACGGCGGCACACTGTTCGAAAGGGAAGTGACCGCCCGCGAGGCGTTTGACCAAGCGTCGTCGCAATATCGCAGCGCAGTGATTGCGGCGTTTCAGAATGTCGCCGATTGCCTCAGTGCGCTCCAGAACGATGCCAAAGCGTTACAAAAGGCGGTGGCGTTTGAAGGTGCCGCCGCCAAGACGCTAGCGATCATGCGCCAGCGCCTCGAGATCGGCGACGTAAACTATATCGAGCTGCTCAACGCCCAGCTCACTTATCAGCGGGCACTGATCACGCTGGTGATCGCCCGGAGAAATCGCTTCGCCGACACCGCGGCGCTCTTCCAAGCTTTGGGCGGTGGCTGGTGGAATCGCAGCGATGTCGAATCGCCGAAGCGACGACCGTTTCTGTCATTCATCACTGATCCGATTTACTGATCAAGGCGACGGGGGATGCCCCTTACATTATCTTTGGGTTCCCGCTGCGGAGGCGACACAGGGCAAAAGCCGCCACCAAGCGGCATCCCAAGCCTTAGGCGTTGATCGTGAGGACGGGACTAAATTACGTGCTGTACGATAACGAGCCGTTTCGTCGTCTACGTGAGTAGGCGCGCGCGTGCGCCAACACATGCCGGCGGCCGGCTCAGAGTAGGCTCCGGAAATTGGACAGAAGAACGATAGGTGGAGTTTCTGCCTGACGGAGGCCACGCTCGTGCCTGCGAATAGGAGAGACCGTGCAGAGGTGATTGGGCGGAATTACACGCCGGCCTTCCCGCAGCACGTTAACAATCGGCCATCGCACTAGCTCACCCGGTATTTTTGTGGCTTCGCGACACAAGCGAGGTGACGCCGACCTTCAAGCAAAGGACGCAATGCGTTTCCTTTACCCCACACGACCCGACCGACGATTGCGTGTAACTCTCGCATCCTTGATTCAAAGCACAACCGCTATACGCCGCTCGACCGAGCACTCTACGCCCAGATCGCCGAAAGCAATTTGAAGTTGTAGCCTTTCCAGTCGCCTGCCTGACACCATGAGTTGGATCAGGCGGCATTTGGCCGAGCGCAAGGGGCATCGGACCTCAACCGTGCCTACTTCCTTGACCTGACGGCTGCCGACCCCAGGTTCCACACCAGCACATAGCTTGTGATTTACCCCGTGCGATGCGCCATTGGTTTACCTCGACTTCGCCTGCACGCACCCACTTGCGCTTTCACGTGGCTCGCAACATTTGGACGCCGAACTGATAGGCATCCAAGGAACGAAATCAACAGGGGGGTTTGAATTGCCGTGTTCACCGTCTGGGTCGTCCGGAAAAGGCAAACGCCACACGTCGGCGTTTACGAAGCGGCAAATGTGACCGACGCGATGCGAGACGCCCTCCAGAAAGCAGCAGCGGAATGGAACTGTACGCCCGACGAACTTAGTATTGTCGGGATAGTGGAAGGGGATTTGCGCGAACTTGAGCGCAAGGACGGCAAATGAACAGCCGAGGAAACCGGCGCAAATCGCCGCGGCCGGCGTTGCGAGGATCGCTGCAACTCACAAAGTGTTAGAATTGCGGCTGATCTGCTGCATAGCCTGCGCGCGCAATTGGATGCGGGCGGCATAACGGGATCCGAAATCGTAACAGAGGAAACGACGCTGGCCCAATCGAGCAGAGTTTTGGCACCGCTCGAACCGCAGTTGACTGAGCAGCGACATCTGCTTTCAGCGCGCAGCAGCGGGCTGTCAAATGAAGAGTTGCCGGCAACAATGGCAGGTCTTCGGCTAAATCCAGATTCTGTTATTTGTCAGTCGCCGGTCCGTGTCAGCAACAGATAAAGCGCGTGCGGATTGGTCGTAAGGTAACGCATCGCCAGCCGGCCGGGCTCAAGATACCAGCGATAGGCCCACTCGAAGCCGGCATCAATGACCCATTGCGGCGCGCGCGATTTCTGCCCTGACAGGACATCAAACAATCCGCCCGACGTCTTTATCACTCCAACGTTGCGTAGCCGGTCCCGGTTGCGGACGGCGAACTGCTGCTCCAGCGGAGCGCCGAGGCCGACCCAGAGGATATCCGGTTTGGCGTCATTGATGGCTTCAATCACCCGGCATTCTTCGTTTTCCCGGCGAATATATCCGCTGGCGTGACCGACGATCTCAAGATCGGGGTAAAGTGCGCGCACGCGACGGGCCGCTTCGTCGATGACCGATTGGGCGGCGCCGAGAAAAAACATGCGGGCGCCGCGCTGCTGGCCGACCATCGCGACGTCATGGAAGAAATCCGTGGTGCAGATGCGCTCCGGCAGCGGCGTCTTGCAAAACCTTTGCGAGGCAAAGACGAGCGACATGCCATCGGCATGAATGAGATCCGTCCGCAAGAAAAGATTACGCATCTGCGGCCTGAACGCACAGAGGGACAGAACCTGACCGTTCGCCGAAGTGATAA
>Ga0307374_10002104_pt1 | contig 35926 bp, 40 predicted proteins | sample OX3MG_FD_202532 | JGI IMG/M metagenome (GOLD analysis project Ga0307374, IMG submission 202532) | Soil microbial communities from Risofladan, Vaasa, Finland - OX-3 | ecosystem: Environmental > Terrestrial > Soil > Coastal area > Acid sulfate soil | place: Finland: Risofladan, Vaasa | collected... | reverse complement strand
GTCCCCGCCCTGGCCGCGCGCAGGTAGGCGTCGACGGGATCGGGCAGGCCGGGGTGGCTGCCGACGATCGCGTCCTGCCAGCCGGTGATGCCGAGCGAGAGCAGGTACTCCTGGCCCGCGAGCAGCCCGCTGTACCAGTCGTCCACGGTGGCGGCCGGGAGCAGTCGGGAGACCAGGTGCTGGGCGCCCTCCTGGAGCATGCCGACCGGCTCACCGGCCGCGTCGCGCTCGATCCGGCCGTCGGCCGGGTCGGGCGTGGCGGCGTCGATGCCGGCCAGGGCGAGCGCCTTGCTGTTGACCCACGCGCCGTGCCCGTCTCGGTTGGGCAGGAAGACCGGCCGGTCGCTGACCACGGCGTCGAGCAGGTCCTTCGTCGGCACCCCGCCCGGGAAGGCCTCCATCGACCAGCCGCCGCCGGTGATCCATTCCTCATCAGGGTGCGTGGCCGCGTACGCGGCGATGACCTCGACGTAGCCCTGTGCGGTAGCGTCGCGCGTCAGGTTGCAGCGGCGCATCCGGTCGCCGGCGAAGACGGGGTGCACGTGAGCGTCGATGAACCCGGGCAGCAGCGTCCCGCCGCCCAGGTCGACCGGCTCCGCGTTGCCGAGCTGCCCGGCGTCCTCGGCGGGACCGACCGCGGTGATCTTTCCGTCGGCGACCCTGACCACGGTGCCCGCAGGCAAGAACCTGGCACCGTCGAACACCGTTCCGTTGTAGAACGCCAGCTCGGAACCAGGACGCACCCAGACCTCCCGTACGAGGGGGTTTATTGCGGGAGATTAGATCACTTGCGGGGTTCGTAGTCAATGCCTCTGACAAAGGCTTGTAGCAGGTACCGGCGGTCGAGTAGCTTCCTGGTGAGGGGTGTTCATCAAGGCAGAGGCAGGCGATGACGAGCAGTACCTCTGGACGCGCCGCCGCGCGCGGGGAGCGCGACGGGACCGGGCCGGGCAGGCGGGGCGGGCGGCGACTGCGGCGCGGCAGCCTGACCCCGGAGGTCATCGTCGCCGAGAGCCTGCGACTGCTCGATGCGCAAGGAGCGGACGGCTTCAGCCTGCCCAAGCTGGGCCGCGCGCTGGGCGCCGATCCGACCGCCGTCTACCGGCACTTCGCCAGCAAGGACGACCTCGTCCTGGCCATTGCCGACCGGCTGATCGAGGAGGCCATGACCGGGTTGTCGGCCCGGCCGTGCTGGGCTGACACGGTGGCCGAAGTCGTCAGGAGGCTGCGGGCAACGTACCGCGCGCACCCCGGGGCGGCCTCCCTGTCGGCGTCCAGGACGACGCAGCGGCCCGCCGAGATGCGCGTCGTCAACGTGCTGATCGGCGCGGTCCTTCAGGCCGGGTTCGAGGGCGCCGCGGCGGCCAGGGTCTACCGGGCGCTCGGCGACTTCGCGCTGGCCTGGGCGGGCGGCGAGGCAGCCTTCCTGGCCCTGGACCCCGGCCTGCAGCAGGCCGACCGGGCGGCATGGGCGCGCGCCTACCTGGCGGTCGACCAGGCCGAATACCCGCACATCTGGCAGATCAGGGATGATCTCGCCAGCGTCACCGACGATGACATCTTCGAGATGATCCTGTCCCTGGTCGTCGACGGATTCCTCGCCAGGGCACCGCGTCCCTGCACGTGCGCGAAACACGTCAGCCCGGACACCGCCACGGCGAGTGCCACATGACCGCCCGGCTGACCAGGGGCTCGGGCGGCGCCGCGCGCCTGCGCGAGCTGCTCGACTCCGGCCAGACGATCGTGGCCCCGGGCGCCTTCGACCCGCTGGCCGCCCGGCTGGTCGAGGAGGCGGGCTTCCCTGCCGTCTACATGACCGGCTTCGGAACCTCAGCGGCCCTGCTCGGACGGCCTGACGTCGGGCTGCTGACGATGACCGAGATGGCCGACAACGCCGGGCGGATCGCCGCCTGCGTCGACATCCCGGTCATCGCGGATGCGGACACCGGGTATGGCAACCCGCTGAACGTGATCCGCACCGTCGGCGCCTACGAGGCGGCGGGCGTCGCGGGCATCCACATCGAGGACCAGGTCGCGCCGAAGAAGTGCGGCCACATGGAAGGCAAGCACGTTATCGCCGCGCACGAGATGGCCCAGAAGGTACGGGCCGCCGTCGACGCACGGACGAACCCCGACTTCGTGATCATCGCAAGGACCGATGCGCGGGCCGTCGAGGGTCTCGAGCGCGCGCTGGAACGCGCGGCCCTTTATCGCGAGGCCGGGGCCGATGTGCTGTTCATCGAGGCGGTCGTTACCGAGGAGGAGGCGGCAGCGGCGGCCCGTGCCTTTCCGGGCGTGCCCCTGCTCTTCAACTGGGCCGAGGGCGGGAAGACGCCGCCGATCGGCCTGGACCGGCTGCGGGAACTCGGTTACCAGATTGTCATCTTCCCGATTAGTACCCTTCTTGCCGCGACTGCGGCTATGCGCGCGATACTGCATGAGATCGCCGGGGCAGGAACGCCGGCCGCTCTTCTGCGCGACCTGCCCAGCTTCGGCGAGTTCGTGGATTTCATCGGGCTGCCCCAGGTCCGCGAGGTCGAGCAGCGGTACGCGGCGACCGGCCCGGGCAGTGGGGACCAGATCGGGAGGTAGCAGTGGCAGCGACATTCAACCGGCCCAGCGTGTCCACGGAGCTGGCCAGGGACATGATCCTGGCGGCCGAGCGCAAGGCCGAGGAGATGGGTCATCCGTTCGTGATCGCCATCGTCGATGAGAGCGGCGTGCTCAAGGCATTCAGCCGGATGGACGGCGCCGCGCTGCTGTCCATTCAGGTAGCCCAGGACAAGGCCTATACGGCCGTCGGCTTCGGCATGTCCACCGACATGTGGCACGAGTTCGTGAAGGACGACGCCCCGCTCGCCATGGGCGCGCCCACCGGGATTGACCGCCTGGTCGTGTTCGGCGGCGGCTACCCGATCAAGATCGGGGACGCGATCGTCGGCGCGATCGGCGTGAGCGGCGGCCACTACACCCAGGACATGGACGTGGCCCAGGCCGGCCTGGCCGCCGTCCCGTCCTGACTGCCAGGACGGCCGGCGACGGGGAGGGTGCCGATCCGCCGGCTGGCGTGGCCGTCATCACCGGAGCAGGATCCGGGCTCGGCCGGCGGATTGCCCGGACCTTGCTCACTGCGGGGTGGCGCGTCGCGGTCGCCGGCCGCCGCGAGCCCGAGCTTGGTGACACGGTGTCGCTGGCCGCGGCGCGACCCGGGTCCGCCCTGGTCGTTCCGACCGATGTCAGCGTGCCCGAGTCGGTCGCGGCCCTGTTCGGCGCGGTGCAGCGCCAGTGGGGGCGCGTCGACCCGGTCGTCAGCAACGCCGGCGTCTTCGCCCACAGCCCCCGGCCGAGAAGCGTCGGCTACACCGCCACCAAGCAGGGTCGGTCGCTCCCGAGCCGACTTTCGACGCTCAGTACGTCGCGGACGCCGTCCTGTACATGGCGACTCTCCCGCTCGACGCCAACGTGCAGTTCCTGACCATCACCGCTACCAAGATGCCCTTCATCGGCAGGGGATGACGTTCTCCATCGCTAGCCGCGCCGCTGGTCATGGCGCCACTGGCTGCCGTGATCGGACTGCCAGTAGCGGCGCAGATGCCGGCGGAACCTGGCTGCGGCGAAGACTCCCGCCAGGCACGCCACCAGCCAGAGCACCAGGACAACCTTGAGGAAGGCGACGAACAGCCATCCCGCGCCCGGAATCACCAGCGCGGCGATCAGCACGATGATCGCCAGCGGCAGGATCCGAGGTCCCCGCCAGGCAACCGCGCCGCGGCGGGCCGCCCAGGACGCAGACTGCGGCACCTGCGCCAGGTCCGGCGCGGGTTCGGGGAGATCGGCCATGACGCGCCGCAGGTCCCCGAAGGTCTTCGCGCTGAGCGCCGCAGTGATCCGTTCGTCCACTTCCTCTGACGACAGGCGGCCCTCGGCGAAGTGCTCCCGCAGCCGCGCTGTCACGCGTTCCCGGTCCGCGTCTGAAACCCGCATGCGATCGTCCATGATCCTGCCTGCCTTATCGCTGGTCTTGCTCGTCGTCCGGATCGACGTCGTCCTCGTCGCCTTCATCGTCATCGTCATCGGCGAGGATCCGGTACAGCTCGCGCCTGGTCCGTTCGAGCAGCCGCTCGGCCGCGCGCACCTGCTCGGGCGTGCCCGCGTGGGCGATCTGCACGATCCCGCCGCCGAGCCTGGCTGCCTCGGCGAACAGGCCAGGCACCTGCCAGGCCTCCTGCTGGGCCATCGACTCCCAGGCACCGCGCGCCATCTCAGGGTTCTGCTCCACGTACTCGCGGCCAGCTTCGGTGAGGCTGTACGCCCGCCGGCCGTCCGACTCCGCGGCGGCGATCAGGCCCTCGTCAGCGAGCTGGGACAGCGCCGGATAGACCGCGCCGGGACTCGGTCGCCAGGCCCCGCCGCTGCGCTCCTCGATCTCGGACATGATCTGGTAGCCGTTGAGCGGGCCCTCCCGCAGCAGAGCCAGGATGGCGGCGCGCACGTCGCCACGGCTGGCCTTCGGTCCCCGTGGCGGACCTGGCGGCCCGGGCGGCCCGGGGAACCAGCCGCCCCACGGCCCGCTGAAGCCGCCGCCCCAGTGCCCGGGGCCCCGCCGGCCGCCGAAGTCCCGGTCCCACGGCCCGCCACGCCCGCGGCTGCGCGACCGTTCCCGGCCACCCGGCCACTCCCCGCCACCCGACCGTTCCCGGCTGCCTGACCACTCCCGGCCGGCCTTCTGGACCTGGCCGAGCACCTCGCCCACGCGGGCGAAGATCTCGCGCAAGCCGGCGTCGAAGTCACCCGCGCCGCAAGCAGCTGCCGTCATCGTGCCTGCCACCTCTCGCGATACGATCACGATATATCGACAGCGTAGGCTAGCACTCCGGCAAAGACAAGTTATAACTCGATCGGACGCCGGCGAGGCTCACGCCGGCGAGGCTCATACCCTTGCATGCAGCCCGGCTATCCCCCGCGCACCGCTTCCAGGCCCCGGCTGCCAGGCGACTGCACCCCCAGTGGCCGCGACCGCACCGGTTACCGGCTCGCGGTCCGCGCGCGCCTCGCGTCTCCCGGCAATCCGACCCGGCGCCCGCGCGCCCGCGACTGAGACCCAGCCTCAGGCCCCAGCAGCCAATCGACGACTCCTCGACCTAGTCGCGGCTGGCGCGGGCAGCTGACTGGTGCCTCGTTACCGCCGGGGCGAGGCCGGCGCGATCCCGTCGACGGCGGTGTCGATGACATCGCGAACGAAGCTGTCGTTGAGCGGGGCATGGCCGTGCAGAAGCCGGTGGTAGATCGGGCCGTACAGGATGTCGAGCGCGACCTCGATATTCGTGTCCGCGGGGACCTCGCCGCGTTCGATGGCTCGGCGGAAGATCTCGCGTCCCTGGACGCGCCTGGGCTGGACGAAGCGCTCTCGGTACTGCTGGGCGAAGGCAGGGTCTGTCTGGGCCTCCGTGAGCAGCGCGGCGATGACCCGCCCGTACGGCCGCTTGCCGGCGAGCCGGGCCCACGGGCGCAACAGACTGAGCAGGTCATCTCGCAGCGATCCGGTGTCCTGGGCCGGCGGTACGCTGGCCCATTCGTTGTACAGCGCATCCAGCGCCAGGGTCTCCTTCGTGGGCCACCAGCGGTAGATCGTCGCCTTGCTGACCCCGGCTCGCGCGGCGACCGCATCCATGCTGACGGCCCCGAGACCTCGCTCGAGGAGCAGCTCGGCCGCTGCCTCGAGTATCGCGTTGTGCGCCTTCTCGCTGCGCGGCCGCCCGCGCTGCGGTGCAGCCACCGGCACCTCGCTCGTCACGCGGCGTTCCTGCCCCTTCCCGCGGCCGCCCTGTCGGACCTGGCTCGCCCGGCAGTCCCGTCCGTCCGCGCCAGGACGTCGAGGAGCGCGGCGATATCGCGCCGCGCATAGCCCAGCTCCTCTGCCCTCGACAGCAGGCCATCGGCAATGCGGGCCGACGGGACCGGGACGCCGAGCAGGTGAGCTGTCTCCAGCACGAGGCGGATGTCTTTGTGCATGAGCTGCACATCGAACCACGCCTGTTCGGGCAGGTCCAGCATGAGCGGAGCACGCGCCTGCAGCATCGGCGATCCGATCGCGCTGCCAGTCATCACCTGCGCGGCCAGCGCGGGGTCGATCCCGCCGCGTTCTGCCAGCAGCACCCCCTCGCTGAAAGCGAGCATCTGCGCGGCGAGGCTGATATTGATCGCCAGCTTCAGCAGCAGCGCCTGGCCATTCCCGCCCACGTGGGTGACGGTCCGGCCGAGCCTGAGCAGCACCGGTTCCGCGGCGCGGAAGGCATCTGCCGGGCCGCCGACCATGATCGCGAGGGCGCCCTCCGTGGCGGCGGTGACGCTGCCGGAAACCGGGGCATCCAGCATGCTGCCTCCGAGGACGAGCACCCGTCGAGCCAGCTCGCGGCTGGCCTGCGGGCTGACCGTGCTCATGTCGACATAGACCTTGCCGGGCGATAGGCCGGCCAGTATGCCGTCCGGACCTGAGGTGACGCGATCGAGCGCCGTGTCGTCGGTGACCATGCTGACGACCATGTCCGCCGCCTCAGCCACCTCGCGCGGAGTATCGCGCCAGATCATGCCCTGCCCGATCAGGCCGGCCGCCTTCGCGGCTGTGCGGTTCGTTCCGTACAGCCGGCTGCCCTCGAGCAGGCGGCCGGCGATCCGGCTGCCCATCGCGCCGAGACCGACAATTCCGATGGCCGTCACCTGCTCACCTCCGCCCGGTTGCTTCGATCTCATTCATATCCTCGTCCGTGAGCTCGAGACCCGCCGCGGCGACGATCGGATCCACCTGGTCGGGCCGGCGGAACCCGGTGATCGCACCGTCCACCGCCGGGTTCCGCAGCGTCCAGGCGACTGCGACTGCGCCGGGCGTCACGCCATGACGGTCCGCGACCGCGCCCAGCCGGTCGGCCAGCGCGAGGTGCTCGGAGAGCTGCGGCTCGGCGAAGCGCGGGTCGCGCGCGCGCCAGTCGTCTGCCGGCAGCTGCTCGATGCGCTCGCGCGTCATCGCCCCGGTCAGCAAGCCCGACCCCATCGGCGAGTAGACAATGACGCCGATCCCCGCACGCTCGGCGAACGGAAGTATCTCGCCCTCCGCCGCACGTTCGACCAGCGAGTACGGTGGCTGGAGCGTTTCGGCCGGCGTGATCGACTGGATGCGGCGAAGCTGCCCGACATCGAAGTTGGATACGCCGATATGCCGGACGAGCCCCTGCTCCTTTAGCTCGGCTAGGGCCGACCAGCCCTCCTCGATGTCCTGCTCGGGGTCCGGCCAGTGGATCTGGTACAGGTCGATCGCCTCGACGCCGAGCCGCTGCAGGCTCGCCTCCGCCTCGCGCAGGACGGAGTCCCGCTTGAGACTGTGGCGGACGTGGCCAGTGCCGTCGTCCAGCAGCGAGGCCTTGGTGAACACGTACGGGCGCTCGCTGAGGCCCGCAATCGCCCGGCCGACTACCCGCTCAGACCGGCCGAAGCCGTAAGCGGCAGCGGTGTCGACCCAGTTGATTCCGAGTTCCATAGCCCGGTGGATCGCCGCGATCGACTCCTCGTCCTGTTGCGGCCCCCAGCCGAACTCCCAGCCACCGCCGCCGATCGCCCATGCGCCGAAGCCGACCCGGGTGATCTCCATGCCAGTCGTTCCTAGCTGGCTGGTCGTGATCTGTGTCTTGTACATGATTCCTCCGTTGATCCGGATGCCCGGGGCCGATCCGCCCCGGCTGGCTCGCTCTCTTGCAAAACTAGACGATCAGTTTCTATAATGCAAGCATGGGACGCCAGCAGGGCGGCGCAGCACCGTCCGGGAGCGTGAAGGCAGCGTGATGCTCGATACCGGATTCCCGCGTGCCGATGTCGAGAATGACTTCCTGCGGGCGAGACGAAGCCAGTTCCTTGCGGTGCTCGCGCGCCGGCTGCGCCGTGATCCCGATGACACCGACCGCATCGTGCCGTTCGACGAGGTCGTCGGCGTGCTCGGCAGGCGTGGCCAGCGTCACCTGGACCTGCGGACCATCCGGCTGGACACGATCGTCGGAACGGTCGCCTCGCGGCGCGATTTCGACCGGCACTTCCGGCCCACCTCGAGCCGGGTACGGTCTCGCTGGGAGCAGCTGATCGACGCTTACGTGACCGAGGTATTCACCGCCATGCCGCCCCGGGGCACCAGGCCCCGTGGCTACCTGCCGCCATCCTCTTAAGCGCCCAGGGCGACCTTTCCTGCCAGAACATTTTATTTCCGCTGGATCCGATCTCGACTTTCGTAGGTTTTGGTGATCAAGCCGCCGCACTGAGCCTGCTGTCATGGCTCGCCCTCGGAAGCGACCACGCTAGCGCCGATGTCCTGGCGCTATGCGGGAATGCCGGTACGGCGCCGCCCCCTGAGCTGGAACGCCTTCATGGAATCCATGCCGTCCGCCTGCGCTCCGAGTTCCGGTGGCGCCTACAAGATCGGCCACAACCCTGTCCTTTTCTGCCTCACGCTGCCGGACACCGCGTGGCATCAGATCAGCTCTGCTTACACGGCCAAGAACTCGGGTGACCTGATCCGGTACAGCCTTGACGTGACCAACTTCGCCACCTCGAGCCAGTACCTGCTGGCCGACCGTCTCAGCCTGCAGCGATGACGGAGCGGAGCGGGCTGGTCCGCGCGGCACCGCGGACCAGCTGAAGGCCGTACCGTCAGGGCATGGCTGAGCCCTCCGATCTCCGGGCCATCCGGACGGCCTACGACACCGTCGCCGTCGAGTACGCCGAAATCCTGCGAGCCGAGCTCGCGGCCAGGCCAGTGGACCGGGCCATGCTTACCGCGTTCGCCGAACTCGTGCAGGCCGCCGGAGCACGGCCAGTCGCCGACATCGGCTGCGGCCCAGGCCGCGTGACGGGTTACCTGCACGAGCTCGGGGTGACCTGCTTCGGGATCGACCTGTCGCCGGTCATGCTGGCCCTCGCGCGCCGGGCATACCCGGCGCTGCGGTTCGGTGAAGGATCGATGAGCGCGCTGGGTCTCGCGGACGCTGCTCTCGGCGGCATCGTCGCGTGGTACTCCATCATCCACACCCCGCCGTCCCGGCTGCCGGACGTGTTCGCCGAGTTCTGCCGGGCCCTGCGCCCGGGCGGCTACCTGCTCCTTGCCTTCCAGGCCGGCGACGACGTCGTGCATCTGGAGCAGGCGTACGGCCATGCGGTATCGCTCGACGCCTACCGGCTGCAACCCGGCCTTGTCTGCGGGTTGATCAGTCAGGCGGGGCTTTCCGTCCTCGCCCGGCTAGTCCGCGAGCCGTGCGAGAGCGAGAAGACCCAGCAGGCCTACCTCCTGGCACGCAAGCCCGCGCAGTCGTAGCGAGCGCAGCCGAGCCGCTCAGGCGGGCTCAGCTCCGGGCAGCCTGGCCGTCGTCACTTCCGCTGGCACCGTCGAGCGCTCCCGAGTCAGCCCGTCCCAGGTCTACCCGTCCCGGGTCTACCCGTCCCGAAGGGATTTCCGCAGAGTCGGTGAGGCGCAGCTTGCGGCGGGCGCGCTCGTAGAACGTGGTGCGGCCGAGCCGGATCACGCGCGCGGCGGCCGGGCGGCCCCGCAGGGCGAGCCGCTCGCCAGGCCCCGCGTACCCGGCGACCATTCCGTCGACCTCGACGGCCAGGCGGCCGCTGGCGGCCAGTATCCGGAGCGTGACCGTGTCACTCGCGGAGACCACGATGCCGCGGTTGTAAGCCGAGTGCGGCGCCGCGGGAGTGACCAGCAGCGCCTCGACCGCCGGGCTCACGATGGGGCCGCCCGCCGAGAAGCTGTAGGCGGTCCTCCCATTCCGGGTCGAACATGAAGTGGTAGATGAACACCAGTCACTCGGACCCGTCCCTGCGTTCTCGACATCGCCCCGGTCAGGCCCGGTCCGCCCGGCCGGTCAGGAACGGGCGGAGCGAGTCAAGCACGGCCGGGTCCTCGATGGTCGAGGGAACGGGCTCGTCCCGCCCGTCCGCGATGCCGCGCATCGTCTTGCGCAGGATCTTGCCGGAGCGGGTCTTCGGCAGCGCCGTCACGACGTCGACCTGGCGGAGCGCGGCCACCGGCCCGATCTGGTCCCTGATCAGCTGGACGAGCTCGGCCGCGACGACGCCAGGGTCCGTCTCGACACCCGACTTGAGCACGACGAACCCGCGCGGCACCTGGCCCTTGAGGTCGTCGTGCACGCCGATGACCGTGCACTCGGCTACCGCCGGGTGGCTGGCGAGCACCTCCTCCATCTCCCCGGTCGACAGCCGGTGCCCGGCGACGTTGATCACGTCGTCGACCCGCCCCATCACGTACAGGTAGCCGTCGGCGTCACGGTAACCGCCGTCGCCGGTCGCGTAGCTGCCCGGGTGCCTGGCCAGGTAGGAATTCACGAAGCGATCGTCGTCCTGCCATAGCGTGGGCAGGCAGCCTGGCGGCAGCGGCAGCCGGATCACGATGTCGCCGGTCACGCCGGGCCCGACATCGGCGCCCTCACTGTCGACGACCCGCACGTCGAAGCCCGGCATCGGCTTGGTGGGCGAGCCGGCCTTGGTGGGCATCGGCTCGAGCCCCATCGGGTTGGCGGCAACTGGCCAGCCGGTCTCGGTCTGCCACCAGTGGTCGATCACGGGGATGCCGAGCAGTCCCCCGGCCCAGCGGTAGGTCTCAGGGTCCAGCCGCTCCCCGGCCAGGAACAGGTATCTCAGCCCGGACAGGTCGCAGGCAGCGGCCAGGTGCCCGTCGGGGTCCTCTTTCTTGATCGCGCGGATCGCGGTCGGCGCGGTGAACAGCGCCCTGACGCCATGCTCGGCGACCACCCGCCAGAATGCGCCCGCGTCAGGAGTCCCGACCGGCTTGCCCTCGTACAGGACCGTGGTGCAGCCCGCTAGCAGCGGGGCGTAGACGATGTAGGAGTGGCCGACGACCCAGCCCACATCCGACGCGGCCCAGAACACCTCGCCGGCGCTCATGTCATAGACGTGCCGCATGCTCCAGGCGAGTGCCACGGCGTGGCCGCCGTTGTCCCTGACGACGCCCTTCGGCTTCGCGGTCGTGCCCGAGGTGTACAGGATGTACAGCGGATCGGTCGCCGCCACCGCAACGCAGTCCGCGGGCTCGGCCCCGGCCATCGCCTCCTGCCAGTCCAGATCCCGGCCCGGCACCATCGCGGCCGCGGCCTGCGGCCGCTGCACGATCACGCACCGCTCGGGCTTGCACGCAGACAGCTCGATCGCCCGGTCGAGCATCGGCTTGTACTCGATGACGCGGGAAACCTCGATCCCGCAGGACGCCGACACGATGACCTTGGGTGCCGCGTCGTCGATCCGCAGGGCGAGCTCGTGCGCGGCGAAGCCGCCGAACACGACCGAGTGCACCGCGCCGATCCTGGCGCAGGCCAGCATCGCGATCACTGCCTCGGGGATCATCGGCAGGTAGATCACCACCCGGTCCCCCGTGCCGACCCCGGCGCCGCGCAGCACCCCGGCGAACCTGGCGACCTGTTCGAGCAGCTCGGCGTAGCTGAAGGCGCGCACCGAGCCCGTCACCGGGCTGTCGTAGATCAGCGCCGCCTGGTCACCGCGGCCGGCGGCGACATGCCGGTCAAGCGCATTGAAGCAGGTGTTCATGGTCCCGCCGGTGAACCACCGGTAGAACGGCGGCGCCGAGTCATCGAGCGCCTTCGCCGGCTCGGCGTACCAGTCGATCAGCCCGGCCGCCTCACCCCAGAATCCTCGCGGATCGGCCATGCTCCGGCTGAACTCGTCCGCGTACCGCCCCATGCCGCCGCTCCCGTCACCTTGACGCTGTCATGCTCGTGTTAGCCGCGATACCCGTCCGCGGCCCGGTTAGTGCAGGCAGGCCCGCCTCGGCGGGCGGCGGCCGCGGTACGAGAGACTGGCTCTCATCGCTCGTGCTACGAACTGTCGACAAGGAGCGCACCACGACTTCGAGTGATAACGCAACCCCGGGTGCTGATGACGGTACCGAGCCTGATGCCCGGTTCACGATGGCCAACGAGCGGACCTTCCTGGCCTGGAGCCGCACGGCGCTGGCTCTCGTCGTCGGCGGCCTGGCCATCGCCCAGCTCCTGCCGCCGTTCCCCAATGTGCCGTGGGGGCGGTCCGCCATCGCCACTCCGCTGATCCTGCTCGGAGCGGCGGTGTCGGCGCTCAGCTACTTCGAGTGGAAGGCCAGCCAGGGTGCGCTCCGGCGGGGATCTCCCCTGCCTCACTCGCAGCTGCCGAAGATCCTGGCCTTCACGATCACGGCGATCGCGCTGCTCGCCGGGGCCGTCGACCTGTACTCCCGGGTGACGTCGCGATGAAGCAGGACGGCGGCAGCCCGCACACCGCGCCTGCTGACGACATCGAGGACGCCGACCCCGTGCTGGCCAGCGAGCGGACCGACCTGGCCTGGACTCGCAGCGCGATCTCGTTCCTCGCACTCGGGATCGCCATACTGAAGTTCCGGCCGGTCATCGGCATCCCGTTGCTGGCGTTCAGCGCCGTGGTCTGGCTGATCGGCCGCGCGTCACCGACTCGCGATCAGCCCGGGACCGCCTCCAGACGGATGCTCCTGGTCACGGTGGCCGTGTGCGTGCTCGCGCTGGCCGCGCTCGTGCTGGCGTTCGTCGGCCACGGCTCGCCTGGCCTGCGGCCATAAGCTGACCCAGATTGCCTGCAGCGCACGGTAGATGTTGCCGCCGAGAACGGCCCGGATCTCCTCGTCGTCGAAGCCGTGGCTGACCAGCCAGCCGGTGATGTTCGCGAAGTTCTCGGTCGGATTCTCCAGCCCGTCGACATAGGGGACGGGCTCGAAGCGCGGGCCGCGGGTGGCGCCCAGGCTGAGCAGGCGGGCGAAGATCGTGTGCAGCTGGACGTGGTCGCCGTAGAGGGTGTCGGGCCCGAACGCGACATGATCGATGCCGACGAGGTCGGCGCAGTAGCGGAAGTGATCCATCACCGACTCGATCGTGTGCCGGGGATGCGCGGCCGACAGGGTCGTGTGCGGGGCGGCGGACATGCCGATCACGCCCCCGGTCTCGGCGACGGCCAGCAGCACGTCGTCGGGCTTCATCCGGGAAGTGTTCCAGACCGCCCGCGCGCCGGCATGGGTCAGGAACACCGGCTTGTCGGTGTGGCGGCACACGTCGAGGGCGGTGCGGTCGGAGGAGTGGGACAGGTCGATGGCCAGGCCGAGCCGGTTCATCCGGGTGACGGCCCGCCTGCCGAAGGCCGTGAGGCCGCCGTCGTAGGTCTCGGCCAGGCCGCTACCGAGCGCGTTGGCGTCGGAGTACGCGATGCCGATCTGCCGGAGCCCGAGACCGTAGAGCACGTCGAGCCGGTCGAGCTCGTTCTCGATCGGCGTGGCCGCCTCGAGCCCGAACACGAGCCCGACCCGCCGGTAGCGGTACGCCTCGTCGATGTCGGCTACCGTGCGGATGGTCATGACGTCCCGCTGATGGGCCAGGTCGGCCTGGCGCATCCCCAGGTCGGTGATGACGTCGTCCCACCGCCACGGCGCGTTCCCCGTCACGCAGGCCGTGCCGTCCATCATGTTGTCGAACACGACGGTCATGCCTGACGCGGCCAGGCCCGCGTACGCCGCGTGCTGCCGGCCGGTGCGGTTGTACTCCGGGGTCTCCTCCATCCGGAACGGGAAGCGGACCGGATGGTCGTGCAGGCTGATCACCATGGCGCCGGTCAGCAGCTGGCGCGCCCGCTGCTGCTGCTCCGTGCTCAGCCCGGCGGCATACGCAGGGACGCGGCCGAACTCCGGCGCCAGCTCGAACTGGCGGAAATCCTCGCCCGCGCTGAGATAGGAATAGGCGGTATAGCCGCCGCCAGAGCCCTGCCCTCGCGCTGCTGAAAGCTCGTCAGTCATCAGTGATCACCCCACCACCGGCAGGTTACAGGCCCCAGAATGGCCAGGAAAGGCCGACACCGCGCAGGTACTCCGCTGCCTGGGACGGTTCACGCCGGGCCTCTGGTCGCCACCAGCACGTCGCCCTCGCCGCGAACGGCCGTGGCTCGAGCCAGCCCGCGATCATCGCGACCGGGCAGGTTGCTCTGGATGGTGACGGCGATCGCCCCACTGGACCGGGCGGCCGCCCAGCACCGCGGCGGGCACCAGGTGAGTCACCCCGGCATCGATCATCTCGCCGAGCAGTGCCCGCGTCGTCGGTCGCCAGCCGACGCTGGCCGCTCGTCCTCGCCGCGCTGACAGCGACGCTCGGGCTCGCCGCCGCATCCTGGGTCGTCGCGGTCCGGCAGATGAACGACATGAGTATGGGCGTTGCGACACGGCTCGGTTCGTTCGCGTTCTCTGCCGCACTGTGGGTGTCGATGATGGCGGCGATGATGCTGCCGGGCGCGCTCCGGCGGTCGTGGGACGCGCTCATGCCAGCGGCCGGTTGCGCGCCGTGCCGCTCTTCGTCGGGTCGTACCTTGCCGTCTGGGCACTCGTGGGCGCCGCCGTGTATGCGTTGTACCGGCCGCACGGGCACGTCGCCGCCGCCGCGGTGGCGATCGCGGCTGGCGTCTACGAGTTCACGCCGCTCAAGCAGCACGTCCGCAGGCGCTGCCGGGAGAGCGTCGGCTCCGGATTCGAGTTCGGGCTCTGCGGCGTCGGCTCGAGCATCGGGCTGATGCTGATGCTGGCGGCGCTGAGCGTCATGAGCGTCACCTGGATGTGCGTGATCACCGTCCTCGTCCTGGCCCAGAAGCTCCGGCCCGCGAAAGCCGCCATCGATGTGCCGCTAGCGCTGGCGATCGTCGGACTTGGGGTCCTGATCGTCATCGCGCCCTCGTCGGTGCCCGGACTCACGCCACCGATGCGCGGGCGGCGCCGAGCTGTTGTCACGACAGGAAGACAAGAAGGAGAGAGACAATGACCGCCCATAAGACCGGAACACGTGAGGAGTGGCTGGCGGCCCGCCCGGCTGGAGCTGCTCGAGGCCGAGAAGGCGCTGACGCGGCGTAGCGACGAGCTGGCGCGGCAACGGCAGGAGCTGCCCTGGGTTCGGGTCGACAAGGAGTACCGCTTCGAGACCGGCGAGGGCACGGCGTCGCTCGCCGATCTGTTCGCAGGACGCTCGCAGCTGCTCAGCTATCATTTCATGTTCGGGCCCGAGTTCACGGCAGGGCGCCTGGGCTGGAGCGTCCCGTGGGCGTCGTCGTTCGGCAGCGACTTCAACTACGACTTCCAGGCGGCGCACACCAGGGAGCAGTGGGAGTCGGGAGCCGTCGAGTACAACTTCCGCAGGGCGGACTTCTGGCCGCCGGCCGGCGAGGGCAGTTCCGGGCTCGACGAGTTCGCATCGAGCGTCGTCGGAACGGACTGGGAGACGTTCCGGCGAGAAGGGCCCGGCGTGAGCGCGTTCGCGCTCGAGGACGGCGTCGTCTACCACACCTACTCGGCTCTCTCGAGCGCCATGACCCGCGCTCGCAGCGGCTGGTGACCCGCCTGAAGCTGGCAGAAGTCAAGCCGCCATCCCGGCTTCCGCTTGCCGTGACCTCCAGGCCGGCCGACCGCCCGGCCCGCCAGCGTCGCCAGGTATGGCTGGGATGCGGCAGGCGAAGCAGCCGGTGAGCGCTGCTGGCTGGCCCCTACGGGCACCCGTACCATCCCATGCTGGTGACCGTGCCGATCGGCGCGTGGGTGATCAGCCTGGGCTTTGACATCGCCTCGCAGGTAGCCAGCAAGCCAGGGTTCCTGGCCCAGGGCTCGGAGTGGCTGATCGCTGCCGGAGTGCTCGGCGCGGTCGCGGCTGGCCTGGCGGGCTTCCTGGATCTCGCCGTGATCCCGCCCGGCACCCCCGCGTTCCGGACGGCGTGCACGCACATGTGCGTCAACCTGATGCTCATCTTCGCCCACGCGGGGAACTTCGCCTGGCGCTTCCGGAACCACTCCCACGGCGGTCCGGTCGACGTGAGGATGCTGACGCTGTCCGCGTTCAGCGTCGCGGCCCTTGCGGTCTCTGGCTACCTGGGCGGCAAGCTCATGTACCGGTACGGCGTGCGGGTCGCTTCCGAGGTCACCCAGGCCGACGGCTACGTCCGGGCGGGTCTGCCCGCGGCGGGCACCGGTCAGACCGCGCCAGGCGCGGCCGGTTAGGCCGCCCCGGCCTCCTGCAGCCCGTCCCAGGACCAGCGGGGAACCGGCCCGTCCGACGGCGGCTGGGTCCCGATGGGCGAATAGAACAGCACCTCGTCGACGGCCCACCGCATGTACGCGCGGAGGGCAGCGCGGAACTCGGGATCATCGGGCAGGCCCGCGTCATCGGCGGCTTGCACGAAACACCGGACGAACCGGTCCCCGAGGTCGTCATCTGCCCCGGTGCCGGAGTGCATGGCGAGCATCGCCGGATGACCGCCGCAGGACCGTGAGTACCGGGCGGGCCCGCCGAGCACCTCCGCCCAGTAGCTCGCCAGCCGCTGCACGTGCTCGGGATGGCCGGGATGGGAGAACGGGTGGTTCAGCACCGGATCGGCCAGGCAGCGCTCGTGGTGAGCCGTGGCGAGCGCGAGGAACGCGGGCTCGCCGCCCGCGAACTCGAAGATCGATGATCGTGACATGAGCCAGCCCCTTCCCGCGGCCCGGCACGGAACTCACATGCTATGCCGTCGGGCCCGGAATGATTGGCTTGGCGTTCTGGCCGCCAGACGGAAGAAATCGCGGTGGATGGACGCCGGCATGAAGTCACGAGCGCCGATGGCACGCCGGACCGGCCGGCCGCAGACCGTTCCGGAGGCCATCGACTCCGCGCCCGGCCGCCTGGCGGACGTGCTGGCACAGTTCCTGAGCCCGCAGGAGTCAGCCGCGGCCGTCCGTCGCCTGGGTACGCTCGGGGTCGATCAGGCCCGCCCGGCGCAGCGCCTCCGCCATCGCGCCCCTGCTACCGCCCGCCCGGCTGCCGGGGGTCCCGGCGCGGCCCGTTGAACTCTGTCGATCGGCACGCTGGCCGGTGCGGTCAGTCCCCTTGGCAGGGCCCTTGCCGGAGCCCGGGGCTGCGCCATGCTCGTCGTCGAGCCGCATGCTCAGCGAGATCCGCTTGCGTCCGGCGTCGACATTGAGCACCTTCACCTTCACGATGTCGCCGGGCTTAGCCACCTGGCGCGGGTCGGTGACGAAGTCCCGCGACATCGCCGAGACGTGCACCAGCCCGTCCTGGTGGACCCCGATGTCGACGAAGGCCCCGAAGGCGGCCACGTTCGTGACCACGCCCTCGAGCACCATGCCGGGCGCGAGATCGGCGAGCGTCTCCACGCCCTCGCGGAACGCAGCCGTCGTGAAGCCTGGCCGCGGGTCGCGGCCTGGTTTCTCGAGCTCGCGCAGGATGTCGGTCACTGTCGGCAGCCCGAACCGCTCGTCGGTGAAGTCCCCGGCCTGCAGCGAACGGAGCACCCGAGAGTTGCCGATGAGGTCGCGGACCGGAGTTCGCGCCCCGGCGAGGATCCGCCGCACCACGGGATAGGCCTCCGGGTGCACGCTGGAGGAATCGAGCGGGTCGTCGCCGCCGGTAATCCGCAGGAAGCCGGCGCACTGCTCGAAGGCCTTCGGCCCGAGCCGGGGGACCTGCCTGAGCGCCTGGCGGCTGCGGAAGGCCCCGCGCTCGTCCCGGTGCGCCACGATCGAGTCCGCGAGGCCCTCGCTGATCCCGGAGACCCGGGCGAGCAGCGGCGGGGAGGCGGTATTGACGTCGACGCCGACGGCGTTGACGCAGTCCTCCACCACCGCGTCCAGCGACCGCGCGAGCTTGCTCTGCGCCAGGTCGTGCTGGTACTGACCCACTCCGATCGCTTTCGGGTCGATCTTGACCAGCTCGGCGAGCGGGTCCTGGAGCCGGCGCGCGATCGACACCGCGCCGCGGAGCGAGACGTCCATGCCGGGCAGTTCCCTGGAGGCGTAGGCCGAGGCCGAGTAGACCGATGCGCCTGCCTCGGAGACCATCGCCCTGGTCAGGTTCAGCTCCGGATGGCGCCTGATCAGGTCCGCGGCCAGCCGGTCGGTCTCCCTCGATGCCGTTCCGTTGCCGATGGCGATCAGGTCGACGTGGTGGGCGGCGGCGAGCCTGGCCAGGATGGCGATCGAGCCGTCCCACTGGCGGCGCGGCTCGTGCGGGTAGATCGTGTCGGTCGCGACCGGCCTGCCCGTAGCGTCCACGACCGTGACCTTGACCCCGGTGCGCAGCCCCGGGTCAAGGCCCATCGTCGTCCGCGCCCCGGCCGGCGCGGCGAGGAGCAGGTCACGCAGGTTCGCGGCGAAGACCCTGACCGCCTCGTCCTCGGCCTGCTGCCACAGCCGCATGCGCAGGTCCACGCCGAGGTGCACCTGGATCCTGGCCCGCCAGGCCAGCCGGACGGTGTCAGTCAGCCACCTGTCCCCCGGCCTGCCCAGGTCGACGATGCCGAAGTGCGCGGCGATCAGCGCCTCGGAGTCGCTGCACCCGGCTCGGGCCGCCCTTCCGGCGGCCCCGGCCGCCCCGCCGCCCGCGGGCGCGGACACGTCGCCGGGATCCATGGTGAGGTCGAGCACGTCCTCCTTCTCACCGCGGAACATCGCGAGGATCCGGTGCGACGGCAGCTTGGTGAAGGGCTGGTCGAACTCGAAGTAGTCGGCGAACTTGGCGCCAGCTTCCTGCTTTGCCTTCCTGACCCGCGCTGACAGCCGGCCGCGGCTCCACATGCGCTCCCGCAGCACGCCGATCAGGTCGGCGTCCTCGGAGAACCGCTCGGCCAGGATCGCCTGGGCGCCGTCGAGGGCCGCGGCCGCGTCGGCAACGCCGTGCTCCGGATCGGCGAACGCGGCGGCGCTGGCCAGCGGATCGGCGGACGGATCGCCGAGCAGCAGGTCGGCCAGCGGCTCCAGGCCGGCCTCCCGGGCTATCTGCGCCCTGGTCCGGCGTTTCGGCTTGTAGGGCAGGTAGATGTCTTCCAGCCTGGCCTTCGAGTCGGCGGCCATGATCTGGCCGGCCAGCGCGTCGTCGAGCTTGCCCTGGGAGCGGACCGACTCCAGGATCGCGCTCCGCCGCTCCTCGAGCTCGCGCAGGTAGCGCAGCCGCTCCTCCAGCGTCCTGAGCTGCGCGTCGTCAAGCGCTCCCGTCGCTTCCTTGCGGTAACGGGCGATGAACGGGACAGTGGCACCCCCGTCAAGTAGCTCGACGGCTGCGCTGACCTGACCGTCGCGGACTCCGAGTTCGCCGGCGATCCGGCGATGCACAGGTACCTGGCCAGCGGGCAGCGCTGACGACGTCTGCGGGAGGGATGTCACGATGACGGCCACCTCGGGGCTTCGCGTTGACCTGGTCCGCGCCGCGCGCGGCAACCAACCTGGCAAGCCATAGCTGGGTGACCTTACCACCGCCAGGCTGGCGCGGAACCATTACCTCGCTAGCCCGAAATGCCCGGAGCCGATGCCCGCCATCGATCGGCCTAAGTCAGTGTTTGGTAATTCGTTCGGGCGGCGCGGGTGCGGGCACCCGGTCAGCGGTAGCCGTGATCGTCTGCCGGCAGGTTCTTGTCCTGCACTTCGACGACGTATCGCCAGCAGTCGGGCTGGGTTCCGTCGGTATCGGTGAAGCCGTAGATCGGTGCCAGCTGGCCGGTGGACAGCACCTGGCCCGACCAGCGCGCCACCTCAGCATCGGCCGCGAGCGCCGTGACCGCCCGCCCGGTATACGTCGGTGACTCCGAGATGCAGAAATGCGGCACCCGCGTGGTGGCCTCGCGCCATGTCCCCTCGGTCACTCCATAGAAATCGAGCATGTCCTCTGATCGCATCCACCCAGGCGTGACCGCCACCGCTGATGCCTGGTATGGGCGAAGCTCGTAGGCCCGCGCGATCGTCATCCGCTGCACCGCCGCCTTCACCAGGTCGTAGTAGAAGTTTTCGTGATGCCGGCAGGCGGCGTTGTACTCAGCGGTCCCGTCCGTCATCTCCACCACCAGGCCGCCGGGCCGGCGGATCAGCAACGGAAGAACAAAATGGCTGGTGATGGCATCGGTATCGCGAACTCCGCGTACCGGCCGCCGTCGAAGATGTCATTCACCATCACGTCCAGTCGGCCGTGATCCCGATTTGTGACGATCAAGAAAGCAAGGGAGCCCGCACGTGCCCAAAAATCAGACACTCACTAAGAATGGGTACTGCGTGCGATCGGCTGGCTGGCGCCTCGTCCAGGACCGGTCCGCGGGCGGGCCCGCCACCGTGTACTGCCGGTCTCCTGGCCAGCCGGCCGAGTGCAGCCCGGGTTCACGCTTGTTTCCTGGCACCTTCAGCGCCAGCACGACGGCCTCGTGCTGGATCCGCCCGCTGCCCGCGTCGTTCACCGCGCGCACCAGGGTGTCGGTGCTGCGCGCCGCCGAGGCGCGCCCCGCGCCAGCCAGGATGTGACAGATGCCGTCCGGGCCGCCGAGCGCCTGCGTTACGCTCGCGCTCGCCAGGATCATGGTGTCGCCCGCCCTCAGCAGCACGCGCGAATCGGATAGCTCGGGATCGGGACGCAAACCCAGCGGGCTGCCAGGCCACGCGCTCGCGAGCACGCTTCCGTCGGAGCGCCGGACGAAAGCCGTCTGCGGGCCAGCGGCGCAGATCCGTACCCGGGCGCCGACGGACGAGAGCCGCACGGTGATGTAGGTCACGGCCAGCCAGCACCGCTCGCTCGCAGAGAGGGCCAGGAGCGCCCGGTTCATGCCGGCCAGGACCGCGCTCGGCGTGCCGGCAATCTGGGCCATGGCGCGCATGACGGCACGTGCCACGCCGATGCTGCCCGAGGCGGGGGCGCCGCCGCCCAGGGGAAGGGCGCTGACATCGCCGACCGCCAGCCCCCACCGACCGCCGTTCAGCGGAACGAGGTCGTGGAATCCGCCGAACCCGCCGGCGACAGACTGGCCGCGCACGCCGCGAGCTGAGAACTGCAGGCCCGGGATACCACCCGAGACTTCTGTCCCTGCCACTACGAATTGTGTGCCTTTATTCAAGGCTTTCAATTTCTTCCCCGCCTTCCCCCTATGCGCCGCACTGGACACCTGGGCAGGCAGGGTCTAGGCCGCTGACCAGAGAGTCAATCATATCGCTGTACGATCAGCCATTTATTTCATGCGCTAGAGCCAATTAATCGCCAATGATAACGATTGCAATGGAGATACCAGCTAGTAAGAACGTGCACCTGCACAAAGAATGTGCACCTGCACAACTTGTCGTCGCGCGAGAGGCATCCGGGCCTGGTGGCGTGCGCGCTGGCGGCCGGGCTTGACTGTTCGCGGCGGTGCCAGTTTCCTTGTGCGCACGTCATCACTGATTGACCAGCTTCGGGGGGGAGTCATCCAGTCACCGCGCCGCCAGGTCACGCCGACGTCAACGATGTCGCCGTCGTCGGAACCGGCCTGGCCGGTGGCCGCTGCACGCGCGCTGACCAGCGCGGGGCTCGACGTCGTCGTGCTCGAAGCGCGCGACCGCGTCGGCGGCCGGGTCCACTCGGTCATCGAGGACGGCCGGCTGATCGAGTACGGCGGCCGACGCCGAGCGGCCGTTCCGGCTCGCGGGCGGACGGGTATCCGCACTGGCCGCCACGGTCGTCTTCGGCCTGCTCGGGCTGGTCAGCGCGATCGCGGTCGGCAAACGACGCCGGGCGGCGCCAGCTCGAGCCCGTCGAAGAACCTGGAAACCTCGTCCCTGGTGCGCAGCGTCTGCGGCCTCGACACCCGCTCGTTGTAGCGTTTCTGGGCTTCGCCCTGGGCGGCGTGGATGTCAATGGCGGGATGGGACAGCGCGAGGTGGCTGCCGGCCGGCAGTCTCGCCATCAGGTCGGCGACGATCTGGTATGGCTGCTCGGAATCCTGGATCAGGTGCATGATCCCGAGCAGCATCAGCGCGGCCGGCTGGCTGAAATCCAGCGTGCCCGCCGCCGTGCGCAGGATGGCGCCGGCGTCCCGCAGGTCGCCGTCCACGTACTGAGCGGAACCCTCCGGGCTGCTGGCCAGCAGCGCCCTGGCATGGACGAGCACGATGGGGTCGTTGTCGACATAGACGATCCGGGAATCGGGTGCGACGGCCTGGGCGACCTCGTGCGTGTTGCTCGCCGCGGGATTGCCCGATCGATCCCCGCCGGCTGGGCGGCCTCGGCGGACGCGCGACGCACCTCCCGCGTTCTCCCCCGAGTTCCTCCATATCCTGACACGGGGCGGCTCGCGGAGCCGCCCCGTCCCCGCCCGGCCGCACCGGAACGTACGCTGATGTGACGGGTCCGTGCCGACCTGGCGGCGCTCTCGCCGGACAGATCGCAGCTCTCGCGGGATAGATCTCGTACTAGCCGCAAACTTCGCGATGATGATGTAACGTGTCCGGAACCGGCGGCCAGATACCGCCAGATTCATAGCGAAACCACACTGAAACAACGGGTGCCAAGGGCCGAGAACCAGGTCCGCGCGCCCGAGCCGGAGGCACCTTGTCCCGTTCAGCCCGCCACCGCCACGCCAGGGCCGCGCGGAGCAGGATCCGCGTGGCAGTTGCGTGCTCGGTCCTGATCGGCGCCGCTGCCGCCGCCGCAGTCGTCGCGGAACCGGTCCCGACCGCCAGGCCCGCCCGGGTCCCGCATGCCACCGGCCTGGCGGGCATCACGGCGCCGCGCTCGATGCCGGCGGCGGGCAGCATCGCACTGTCTCCCCGCGCCCTGGCCCGGCTCAAGGCGGAACAGTCCCCCGGCTCGGGCGCCCGGCACTCCGCCGGCGGCTCCGGTCAGGGCAAGGCGGCCGGAACCGGCCAGCCGGTGCAGTCGTCGTCGGTGACGTACGTCACCCCGGGAACCTCGCTTAACTCGGTGCACCCCCGCTCGGGAGTCACTTACCTGTTCAGGCGCGGCGCCACCTATACCGGCACGCTGACCGTGGCCGCCGACAGCGTGATCATCGACGCGTACGGCACTGGCCGGTATCCCGTCTTCAGCCGGAGCACAGCCGGAAACGACCTGACGGTGTCAGGGAATGCCGACTTCATCTCGCATATCCGGCTGACCGGGCGCGGATATCAGCAGGTACCCGGATGCGGATCGGCGAGCACCGCCGGGTACGAAGTCGGCGTCGATATCGGCGGCCTGCACGACACCGTTGACGCCGTGAAGGCCTACGGCAACCTTTACGCGGGCATTTACGTCGAGCCCGGCGGAGCCTATGCCACGATCAGCCACAGCATCTTCGACGGTGTCAATTCGCTGAACCCGTCGAACCTCGGCGCCGGCGCGTTCGGGATCCTGATCTGGGGTAACCACAACACAGTTAACAAGGACACGTTCGCGAACCAGAGCACCTGCAGCCCGGACTACGGCCGGGACGGCTCGGGCGTGGAGATCTACCACGGCTCGTACAACCTGATCGAGCACAGCACGGGCTGGAACGACTCGGACTTCACCGAGCTAGGCGGCAGCGGCGCGACCACCAACACCTACCTCGACAACACCTTCTACGCGCCAGGGGAGTTCCTCGTGACCAGGGGAAGCGGCGACACGGCAGACGGCCCGGTGTACAACACCCTTCTCATCGGCAACGTGGCGCATGGTGCCGTCGTCAGCTATGACTGGCAGCCCGGCAGCGGCACGCTCCTGATCATGAAGGACAACCACGTGGCGTCCCTGTCGCAGGACGGCGGATTCGTCAACAAGGGCGGCACCGTCATCGGCTTCTGACCGGCCGGGCCTGCCCCACGACAACCGGCTCGCCGCACGCCTGGCACACGAGTTCCGCGCTCAGCCGGTGGCCGCAGCGGTGCTCGAGCACCAGCGGAGCACCCGCGTGGCCGGCCAGGTACTTGTCCCCCCAGCGCATCAGCGTGAGGATCACGGGATACAGATCGCGCCCCGCCTCGGTCAGGTGGTAATCGAACCTGGCCGGGTGCTCAGAGTACTGGCGCCGTTCCAGAATGCCCGTGCCGACCAGCGCGCGCAGCCGCGCGGCCATCGTGTCGCGGGGCGCTCCCGTGCGTCGAACCATCTCGTCGAAACGGCCGTTACCCAGGAAGACCTCCCGTACGGCAAGGAGAGCCCACTTCTCGCCGACGATCTCGAGCGTTCGGGCAACGGAGCACTCCCGTGGTCGCGCGGAGACGGAAACCATGGCGGCCAGCATACCAGGTCAGTCCGGAAACTGGACGGACTAGTACGCGGCGGTTTACAGTGAGTCCAGATTCCGGACTAACACAGGAAGTGCGTGGCACATGGACAGCTCGCGCCTCACCTCCGCCGCTTCGCAGGAACCGGTCAGGCTCGCCCGCCCGCCGGCCGGAGCGGGACCGGCCGGCCAGCCCCAGCCCGCGGACGGCCCCGCCGGGCGCAAGGTCAGCGCGATCGTCGGCGTGCTGGCTCTCGCCGTGTTCATGTCGAGCCTTGACCTGTTCATCGTCAACCTCGCGTTCCCCTACATCGGCAGGGAGTACGCCGGGACGACATTGAGCTCGCTGTCCTGGGTGCGCCGATAGCGGCAACGTCGGCACCGACACCTGCGTGTACGCGTGGAACGGCCACCACATGGTCAAGAAGTCGGGCACGCCGCCGAAGCTGCCGAAGGTGATCGTCGGCACCTGACCAGCGGACCAGGACCCGGGGCAGCCACCCGCGCTCACGGGCGGTCCCCCGGAGTCCGACAACCCGCGCCGTGGACGACAACGCTGAACCCCTGCTGTCGCTATCGCAGCATCAAGGGTCAGCGTTGTCGCTGAAAAGGTGTTGGGGTGGGGCCGGACCTCTGCGCCGATAGGCTGGCTCAGCCGGCGACACCGACCGGACCCGCCCGGGAGGAGGATCCCGCGATGGCCTTCCAGGGGTGGCCGGAGGCGGCCCTGGACTTCTTCGAGGGCCTGGAGGCGGACAACTCCAGGTCGTACTGGACCGCGCACAAAGCGACCTACGACGAGCTCGTGCTCGGCCCGATGACGGAGCTCACCGACGAGCTAGGCGCGGAGTTCGGCCCCGTGAAGATCTTCCGGCCGTACCGCGACATCAGGTTCAGCGCGGACAAGTCGCCGTACCGGACCGAGATCGGCGCGACCGTCGGCTCGGCCTACATCCGGCTCTCGGCTGGCGGCCTGGCCGCCGGCAACGGCATGTTTCACCTGGCCGCCGACCAGCTGAGCCGGTACCGGCAGGCGGTCGCTGACGATGTCAGCGGCGGCGAGCTTGACCGGATCGCCGGCGCGATCACCGGCCAGGGCATCTCGCTGATCGGCCATGAGATCCTGAAATCCGCACCGCGCGGCTACCCGGCGGATCATCCGCGGATCGAGTTGCTCAGGCACAAGGGCCTGGTCGCGTTCATCGAGTGGCCAGTCGAGCCCTGGCTCGCCGCGCCCGCCGCCAGGGATCACCTCGCCGAGTTCCTCGTCACGACCGAGCCGCTGGCCGACTGGCTCGACACTCACGTCGGCTCGCCGGAAGACGGGGAATCCAGGCGCCGGTGAGTCAGCAACCGAGGAACTGCCATGCCCGACGAGCACTTCACTGAGCTCCTTGCCGACCGGATCGCGCTGCGGCGCTTCACGCTCGCCGACCTGACCACGTTCGTGACGTACCGGTCCGATCCCGACGTCGCTCGTTATCAGAGCTGGGACGCGCCCTACCCGCTTGCTGACGGCGAGCGGATGATCTCACGTCTGCTCGAGGCACACCCGGACACAGCCGGCCAGTGGTTTCAGTACGCGATGGTCCTTCGTTCGACCAATGAACTTATCGGCGACTGCGCGTCAGGGACGGACGAGCAGGACCCGCGCCTGGCCGAGGTCGGTTTCACGGTCCGCCCCGAGTACCAGGGCCGCGGTTATGCGACAGAGGGAACGCGCACGCTGCTTGGCTACCTCTTCCAGGCGCGCGCCAAGCACCGGGTGACGGCGCGCTGCGACGCCCGCAACTCCGCATCCGCCCGGGTACTCGAGCGGATTGGCATGCGCCGCGAGGGCTACCTGCGCGAGTGCCTCTGGGCGAAGGGCGAGTGGACCGACGAACTCTGCTACGCCATCCTGGACCGCGAGTGGGCCGAGCGAGCCGGGCCCGGTCACGGCTAGCCGGCCTCGGTCGCGGTCAGCCCGCCGAACCGCTCGTCCACCTGCTCGCCGGTCAGCCCGAAGTCGGCGAGAGCGTACCGGTGCCTGGGCGCGGCCACGCGGCCCTGCTCCCCCGCCGCTCCGCCGCCGGCGGCGGCTCCTTCCGCCTGCACGGCGCGCATCGCATCCGCCGCCACCCTGCTCAGCGGCAGCCCGAAGTAACCGTAGACCGACTCGACCGTTCCGAGCGGATCGGCAGCGAAGTCCTCGTACCGGACGTCGCAGAACCTGGCCTGGTCATGCCGGGCGCGCACCGCCGTGAAGTGCTCGAGACCGCGCGCCCACAGCTCAAGCTGATCACGCCCGATCACCTCGCCGGCGAACGTGCCCGACCAGCCCTCGGTCGCGTGCGCGGCCAGGCTGCACGCCGAGGCGATCGCGACGCGCGGCGCCCGGTGCGTCTGGATCACCAGCGCGTCCGGGTACACGGCGAGGAGCTCGTCCAGCGCGAACAGGTGGCTGGGGTTCTTCAGCACCCACCGCCGGCCGGGGTCAGGCAGCCCGATCAGCTGCAGGTTCCGCCGGTGCCTGCGGTACGCGCCGGTCCAGTCCTGCCCGGCCAGCCAGGCGGAGTACGTCGGCAGGTGGGCGAGGCACTCGAACGAGATCGACCGCATCGACTGGCGGAGTAGCTGCCAGCACTCCTCGACCTGGTCGGCGGCGATGTAATGCACCCCCATGAACTCCGGGTGCTCGACGTGGTGCTGCGCGTACGCCGCCTGCAGCTGAGCGAATACCGGATCAGCGGCCCACGACTCGCGCGCCGGCCGCGGCTGCGGCGCCTGGGTGAGCCACAGTTCAAGACCCTGCTGCGCGGGGTCGGCCGTGAGCAGCCGGTGCAGCGCCGTCGTGCCAGTCCGCGGGAGTCCGGTAACGAAAACCGGCCGGTCGATGCCGACCGCGGCATGCTCCTGGTGCCGGCGCCATGCCGCCTCGCTGAGCAGGCGGGCGACCAGCGCACCGCGCAGGAAGACGCGGCTCATCTTGCTGCCGAGCGAAGTCAGGTCCTCGTCCCTGGCGTAGGACTCGAGCAGCATGGCGAGACCGTCACGGTAGTCATCGGCGCCGAAGTCGTCGAGCCCGGTCAGCCTGGTCGCCGACGCGTGCAGGTCATCGACGGTGCCGACGCCCGTGCGTGACTCGGCGGTCAATGGTGGTACTCACCGCAGTTGACGTCGAGGCACTGCCCGGTAATAGCGCGGGCCATCGGCGAGGAGAGGAAGACGACCGCGTCGGCGATCTCGTCCGGCTCGGGCAGCTTGCGCAGGTCCGTGTTGGCCGCCATCTCGTCGTAGATCTCCTGGGCGTCCACCCCGCGCTTCTTGGCCAGGTAGCCGAAGTACCACTTCAGCGAGTCGCCCCAGATGTGCCCGGGGGCCACGGTGTTGACCCTGATCCCCTGCGGGCCGAGCTCGGTGGCCAGGGACTGGGCGACCGCGAGCAGCGCCGCCTTGGTCGCCTTGTACGGGCCCATGGTGCGCTGGGAGAAGCGGACCACCATCGAGTTGATCATCGTCACCGAGCCGCCGCTCGCGGCGAGGGCGGGCGTGAAGAGGCGGGTCAGCCGCAGCGCCCCGAGCACGTTGACGTCGAACGCGGCCTTGATCGCGTCGAGGTCCACGACGGACAGATCCTTGATCGGCGGCATCGCCAGGGCGTTGTGCACCAGCGCGTCGGCACGGCCGAACTCGGCCAGGGTCGCGTCCCGGAGATGCTCGGCCGCCGCCGGATCGGAGATGTCGGTCGGCACGGCGAGAGCCCGGCGGCCGAGCGCCGTCACCTCCTTGGCTACGTCGGCAAGCCGGGACTCGGTCCGGGCCGCGAGCACCACGTCGGCGCCCTGCTCGGCACTGCGCAGGGCGATCGACCGGCCAAGCCCGGGGCCGATTCCCGAGACGATGACCACCTTGTCGTGCAGCAGCATCAGGGTGTACTCCGGATCAGCTCGGCCGGCCGGGAGCTGCCGGCTCGGGGCGGGCGGGACGGGGCAACGGACGGGCCGGGCACGGGGGCCGGGGCACGGGGGCCGGGGCACGGGGGCCGGGGCACGGGGCGGGGCAGCGGGTCCGGGCGGGACATGCGGGGCACCGGCCGTCATCAGCCGAGCATCCGCTCTGCCACGGCGGCCTGGCGGGCGGCGATCCGCTCGGTGTACTCGCTGCGGCTGATTCTCGCCCGCTCGAAGTACGGGAGCCGCTGCTCAAGCTCGGCGACCTTCACCACCTCGGCGCTCGGCCCGTCGGCCGGCTGCAGATCCCGGGACAGCCGCTGCCAGCGCAGCTGGACGTACCCCCGGTGGTGCCCGGTGCACGCCAGCCAGTTGGCGACGCCCGGATCACGCTCGCTGATCACGAACCTGAGCATGCCGTCCGGGTCATGCCTGGCCTGGTCCGCGGTGAGGCTGGTCTGGTGGTTGATGTAGTCCAGCGAGATGTACCACATGCTGCCGAGCTGAATGCCCTGATACGGCGCGACGTCGCGGCCGGCCGCGGGCACCGTCACGATCATCGCCTGGTCGTCGCCGAGTTCGTAATGCCCGACCGAGGAGAACTGGCTGGTCAGCCCGCCCGGCGTGGACCGCGGCTCGGTCAGCGTGTTGACCGGCAGCTTCAGGTAGAACCACTCGGGGAAGGCCAGGAACGTCCGGAGCCGGGAGATGAGGATCTTGCCTGCCACGCCGTACCGCTTCGCCAGCGCGCTGGTCTGCGGGGGCGGCGGTGCGGCGCCGGCGGTGTCGGTCCGGCGGATGGCGATCATGCCGCGCCGCTCGCTCGCCCAGTCGTTGTAGACCTCGCGGACGATCAGCATCGCCGAGCCCGGGCCGAGGGTGACGTAGTTGCGCGGCGGATCCGGCCGGGCCGGGCCGAAACGCAGCTCGAACGTGCCGTCGCCGGCGACGTCGATCGCCCGGTCGTCGAACGCGGTCAGGCTGTCCGGCACCTGCACCGGCGAGTAGTCGCCGCCGAGCACCTGGAAGCTGAGGTCGGCGGTGCTGCCGCGCCGTCCGGTGACCACGTACTCGGCGTCGTCACGCAGGTAGGAGTGGAAGTACAAGGTGTCCGGGTTGTCCAGCCCGAGCTTGGTGTACGGGCCGGTCGAGGCGACGAAGAACGGGAAGTCGCGCTGGTAGGCCCAGGCCAGCGTGAGCGAGGCCCTGATCGACCCGGCCAGGTAGTCGTAGCCCTCGGCGAGATCCTGCTCGGTCTGGATGTGCGGCGCACCGGTGATGATCTTCTCGGCTTCGGTGACCGCGTCAGCGAAGGACTGGGTGAGCAGCGCCTCGGCCGGAGGCAGCCCGGTCGGCGGCTGGTCGGCGGCGGGCGGGTCGGCGGACACCGGGTCAGGCCGACCAGCGGTTGGCGGTCAGCCGCCAGCTCGGCAGATCGTTCAGCGACATGCTGGCCTCGTAGATCCGCTGGTACCCGATGTGCGAGATCCGCCACGTGCCGTCCTCATCGCGCCGGTAGCGATCCTCGTAGAACGCGGCTCCGGCGATCACCACCTTGAACTCGGTCGCGATCACGGTGTCCTCGAACCGCCAGGTTCCGGTGGCCGTTTCGCCATCGATATCGATCTCGGGCTGGCCGGCCGCGTGCAGGGTGATGATGTCGTTGCCCAGGCTGTCCCGCAGGAACGTGACGATCTCGTCCCGGCTGGTCAGGTTCAGCGGCCGGCCCGCCGACGGGGTGCCGTAGTCCGCGGTCGCGTCCTCGGTGAAGACCTCGCCGATCTCGTCCCACAGCTTCAGGTCGACGCAGCGCAGGTAGCGGTACTTCAGCCGGCGGATCTTCTCCATCTCGACAAGGTCCATCAGACCAGCCTCCAGGGCCGCGTAGCCGCCAGGCGCACGCCTGCCGGCGCCCAGCCCCAGAATACTAGAACCTGTTCTACACGATGTACCTCTCGCCGGGCGGCGAGGACCGGAAGACCTGGAGCGGGCCGACCGTGATTGCCGGGAGGCTGGCGGTATCTCGCACCCACGTCGCCGCGTCGCCGTGCGGGCCGCGGGCATCAGGGACCACCCGAGGACGGCAGCAGCTGGCCGGGCCAGCCGACCTTTATTATTTGTACCGCCATAAGACGCATGTTAGCGATCACGCCTGCCGGATCGGCTGCTGTGACCGCTAGGCTCCGGGCACGGCCGCGATGGCCTCGATCTCGACCAGCTGGTCCGGGTAGCCGAGCATCGCGACGCCAAGCAGCGTGCTCGGCGCGTCATGGTCGCCGAAGGCGCTGGCGACCTCGGTCCACGCGGCGACAAGGTCGCCGCGATCGCCGCTGGCGACGTAGACAGTGGTCTTGAGTACGTCGCGCAGGGTGGCGCCGCACTCCTCCAGCACCACGCGCAGATTGTCCAGCGCCTGCCGCGTCTGCGCCGCGATATCACCGGGCGCGACGACGTGTCCCTGGTCGTCGAGCGGGCAGGCTCCCGCGGTGAAGACCAGGTCAGCCTTCCGAGCCGTCGCGGCATACGCGTAGGGCACACCTTCGAACAGCCGGGTACTCTGGTGGAGTTCTGCCGCCATGACAGCGGAGTCTGTCACACTCCGGGCACTTCCCGGCCGCCCATGATCGTGGTCTTCTCTCAGAACGTGGACTCCCGTCAGCGTTATTCGCCGAAAGCAGTCCACGTTCTAAAAGGAGTCCGGGATCCGCGCGCGTGGCCCGGCGCAGGCATGATGGCGGCATGAGCGTTAGTGGTCGCGAGTGGATCGAGCGGCTCCCTGCCGAACTGGACGTACAGCGGGTACTCCTGCGCGGGCTGCTACGTGAGTGCGAGTCGCAGGAAAGCATCAGGTGGCTCGTGATCGCCTGCTCGCTTGGCCGCGGCGCGGCAGACCGCCTCTCCGATCTGGATCTCGGGATGGGCGTCGCGGACGAGCAGTTCGACGCCGCGATTCTTGATATTCGCCGGGCCGTCGACCGGCTCGGCGATCTCGTGGATAGCTACCACCACGAGCTGCCTGGGCTCACGATGACTCACGAGCGGATTTTCGCTCAGTATGCCGACCGCGGCCAGGTCGACCTCGTCGTCATTCCGGCATCGCAGTCCGTCGGGCCGATCCGCGACGAGGTGGTGCTCTATGACCCGGACCTGCGGATTGCCGGCGCCTTCGAGCAGGGCGCAGTGACGGCCGGCCAGGTCCGCGAGTGGGCGTTCGGCGGCTGGTGCGCGCTGGCCGACATGGGGAAGTACCTGCGTCGCGGGTCGCGCTGGGAAGCACTGCAGCGGCTGACCGAAGCCCAGGGCCAGCTGTGGCGGCTATGGGCCGCTGTCTACGAGGTGCCCAACCCGCAGTTCGGGCTCACCAGCCTCCTGGACTTCGCGCCCGGACAGATCCCGCCAGCGATGGAAACGACCGTCTCCGATCTGGATCACGCCCGCTTGCTGGCGGCCGGCCAGAGCCTGGCACGACAACTGACCGAGGCCAGCGAGCTTCTTCAGCCTGATTTCCCGGCGGCCCTCCCGCTAGCGATGGGCCGGTACGTGACCGACGACCTGGAAGCCCTGGTCGCGTCACGGGAGCCTTACTAGAACCTGTTCTACCTTTTTGCCGATCGGGCTGGCAGGATCGGACCGTGACCTGACCGGACGGAGGTTCTGTGCGCTTCTCTTACGCGGAGTCCATGACCGACCCGTCGTTCTACCTGCCGCTGGCCCAGGCCGCCGAGGCAGCCGGGTACGACTCGATGGTCATTCCCGACAGCATCTGCTACCCGGCGCACGCCACCAGCACCTACCCGTACAGCCCGGACGGCACCCGCGAGTTCCTCGACGGCAAGCCGTTCCTCGAGCCGTTCTCACTGATCCCGGCGCTCGGCGCGGTGACGCGGCGACTCAGGTTCGTGACGTTCGTTCTGAAGCTGCCCGTACGCAATCCGGTCCTCGTCGCCAAGCAGGCAACCTCCACGGCGGTGCTCACCGGTAACCGGCTCCTGCTCGGGGTCGGGACCAGCCCGTGGCGCGAGGATTACGACATACTCGGCGTCCCGTGGGAGCGCCGGGGCCGGCGACTGGACGAGGGAATCGACATTATCCGCGGGCTGGCAGCCGGCGGCTATTTCGAGTACGAGGGCGAATTGGTGAAAATCCCGCCCGTCAAGCTCTCGCCGGTTCCGACCGAGCCAATCCCGATCCTGTTCGGCGGCCATAGCGACGCGATGCTGCGCCGGGCGGCCAGGACCGGTGACGGCTGGATGCATGGCGGCGGTGACCCGGCCGATCTGCCTGGTCTGCTGGCCAGGCTCGCCGATCTGCGCCGGGCGGAGGGAGCCGCGGACAGGCCGTTCGAGGTGCACGTGATCTCGATGGACGCGTTCAGCGTGGACGGGGTCCGCCGGCTGGAAGACCAGGGGGTCACCGACGTGATCGTCGGCTTCCGGTGGCCGTACACCACCGAGCCGGACACGCAGCCGCTGGCGGACAAGATCGGCGCACTGACGACGTTCGCCGAGAAGGTCATCGCGAAGGTAAAGGACTGACCGGGATGACGGAACACCGGATCACGGGGCAGCCGACCGCGCGGGATCTGGCGCGCCGGTCTCAGGCGGCTGTCCAGGCGAAGGACCGGGAGGCCTGGCTCAGCCTGTTTGCCCCCGACGCCGTGGTGGCCGACCCGATCGGGCCGTCACCGCTCGACCCGGCCGGGCACGGCCATCGCGGACTGGCGGCCATCACCGCGTTCTTCGAACACGGCCTCCAGCCGGTTCCGTCCTCGCTGACGCGCACGTTCCGGTTGAGCAGATCCACGTGGATGACATGCCTGAGCTCAGGGCAGCTGGGCACCAGCGCCCGCATCTCCCGCTCGCCCGCCACGAACAGCTCGTCCGGGCCCGCCGACTCGGCCAGCCTGGCCCGCCAGCCGCTGACCCTGTCCCCCGCGTGATCCCCAAGCGTGACGGTCAGCCAGTCGCGCCAGCTCATCGGCTGGTCTGAGTCGCCGGCCGGCCAGACCGGGGACGCGCCCGCGGGGACGCGCCCGCGGGGACGCGCCCGCGGGGACGGACACGAGCCGGAGCGCGTCGAGCGCTCTCAGCAGCGCCGGCATCAGCCGCTCCAGCCCGGGCCGGTCCAGCGACTCGAGGAACGCCCCGACGTGCCGCTCCGAGATCGCGTAGTACCCGCCGACCGCAGCGCCGATCTCCAGGACAGCGGGAACGGGAAGGTCTGGTCGGGCGAACATCATGGCCGCCCGGTCCTTCTCGAAGTCCTCGCGGTACGCGCCGAACCGCGCGACCAGCGGCCGCCCGCCGAGCTTGAACGAGTACGCCCGTGACCAGTCACCGCCGCCAAGCTCGGCGATCTCGCCGGCCCGTCCGGCATAGCGTTCGGCCAGGAAGGCCGCGGCCTGGTCCAGGCCGACGCGAGTGCGCACGGTGCTCTCCGATCGGCGGCCGGCGTTCCCGGCTCCCGACCTGCCGCAATCCCCGCCAGTGTCGAATAGATACGATGTCGATCCTGACATGGCGAGGGGCACGGCAACACATGGGACATGGCAACATCAGCTCCGTCCAGCCCGATCAGCCAGGGCACTTTCCGCGCTTGTTCTCGCCGCTGCGGATCGGGCCGGCGACGATCCGCAATCGCATCGTCTCGTCCGGTCATGACACCGTGATGGCGGTCGACGGCAAGGTCTCCGACCAGCTGATCGCCTACCAGGAGGCCAGGGCGGCCGGCGGAGTCGGGCTGATCGTGGTCCAGGTCGCCGGGATCCACGCATCGGCCAGGTACAGCAGCCACGTGCTGATGGCCGACGACGACTCGGCCATCCCCGGCCTCGCCCGGCTCGCCGACGCCGTGCACGCCCACGGGACCGCCATCTTCCAGCAGCTCTTCCACGACGGCCGGGAGCTGATGGAATCGGCCGACGGCACGCTCCCGGTGGCCTACGCGCCGTCCGCGGTCCCGAACGAGCGGTTCGGCGTCATGCCGCGGGAGATGCCGGTCAGCTTCGTCCGCGAGATGATCGGCTGCTACGGGGCGGCAGCCGCACGGGTCGCCAGGGCCGGACTCGACGGCGTCGAGGTCGTCGCGTCGCACGGCTACCTGCCGGCCCAGTTCCTCAACCCGCGCACCAATCTGCGGACGGACTCCTATGGTGGCTCGGCGGAGAACCGGCTCAGGTTCCTGCGCGAGGCAATCGCGGCCGCCCGGCAGGGCGTCGGCCCCCGCCTCGCGGTCGGCCTGCGGGTCTCGGTCGGCGAGGAGTCGCAGTCGGACGAGGGCCTGACCGCCGACGAGGTGCTGCAGGTGCTCGGCTCGCTCGACGCCGACGGCCTGCTCGACTACGTCTCTGTCGTGGCCGGGACCTCGGCCACGACGGCGGGCTCGGACCACATCGTGCCGTCGATGGCGTACCCGGTCGGCTATACCGCCCCGCTAGCAGCGCGGGTCAAGCTCATCGTCTCGGTGCCGGTCATGGTGGCCGGGCGGATCAGCCAGCCGCAGGACGCCGAGCTGATCCTGAGCCGCGGCGATGCCGACGCCACGGTGATGACCCGGGCCCTGATCTGCGATCCCGAGATGCCGGCCAAGGCCAGGGCCGGCGCCCCCGCGACGATCCGCGCATGCATCGGCTGCAACCAGGCCTGCATAGGCCACTTCCACGCCGGCTACCCGATCTCGTGCATCCAGCGGCCGGAGACAGGCAGGGAGCTCAGCTACGGCGGCCGGCGGCCGGCCAGGCGCAGCAAGGACGTCGTCGTGGTCGGCGGCGGCCCGGGCGGGCTCAAGGCCGCCGCGGTCGCGGCGGAGCGCGGCCACCGGGTCACCCTGCTGGAAGCAGGCTGCCGGCTGGGCGGTCAGGTCCTGCTGGCCCAGGAGATCCCCGGTCGGGCCGAGTTCGGCGGGGCGATCGGGAACCTGACGGGCGAGGCGGAGCGGGCCGGGACGAAGATCGTGCTCGGCACCATCGCGGACGAACGCCTGCTCCGCGAGCTGGCGCCGGACGCGATTGTGCTCGCCACCGGCGCGCTGCCGAGGGTGCCCGAGCTTGAGCTGGCCGACTCCCCTGTCGTGCTCACCGCGTGGGAGGTGCTCCAGGGGGCGCAGGTGCCGTCCGGCCGGGTCGTGGTTGCCGACTGGCGATGCGACTGGATCGGCCTGGGCGTGGCGACGCTGCTGGCCCAGCGCGGTCGCAAGGTAACGCTCGGCGTCTGCGGATACCACGCGGGCCAGCGCATCCAGCAGTACGTCAGGGACGCGATGATCGGCGACGCGCTACGGCTCGGGGTCGAGATCATCCCGCTGGTCCGGCCCTACGGCGCGGATCCGGAGACGGTCTACCTCCAGCACGTGCTCACCGGCGAGCCGGTGCTGATCGAGCCGGCCTCGGCGCTCGTCTTGTCCGCCGGTCACTTGCCCGTCGCCGGCCTGGCCGTCACGCTGGCCGGGTCCGGCTTTGACGTGCACGAGATCGGCGACTGCCTGGCGCCGCGCACGGTCGAGGAGGCCGTGCTGGAAGGGCTCACCGTCGCGTCTGAGCTCTGACGGCTTGGCTCTAAGCGCCAGGACACATCGCCTTCAGCTGGGCGGCCGTCGCCTTGGCGTTGGACTTCAGCCCGGAAAGGGCGGTGATGATCGCCTGTACCTGGGAGGCCGACGGGTTGGCCGACAGGTTCTTCGCCGCCTTCTCCACCTGGTTCAGCGATGTCGACAGCGAGCTGACCTGGCCAGATGGCGCGGCGCCGCGCTCGCTCTTCAGCGCCGCGAGCTGCGTCTGGATGTTGGTGAGGTCTGTCCTGATCTGCTTGGACGCGTTGGCGTTCAGCTGGAGATGGGTCAGACTTTCCAGCGAGGTATTCAGCGACGCGACGTGCTTGCAGGTCGCCGCCGACGCCGTCGCG
>Ga0307374_10002103_pt1 | contig 35929 bp, 34 predicted proteins | sample OX3MG_FD_202532 | JGI IMG/M metagenome (GOLD analysis project Ga0307374, IMG submission 202532) | Soil microbial communities from Risofladan, Vaasa, Finland - OX-3 | ecosystem: Environmental > Terrestrial > Soil > Coastal area > Acid sulfate soil | place: Finland: Risofladan, Vaasa | collected... | reverse complement strand
GGCGTTCTCCGGCACACCCGCCGCTGGCACGGCCGGCACGTACCCGGTCACGATCACTGCCTCGAACGGCATCGCACCCAATGCAGTGCAGCAGATCACGCTCGTGGTGGACGACACGCCCACCATCACGTCCGCGAGTGCGACTTCATACGTTGTTGGCTCGAACGAGAGCTACACCATCACGACTAGCAACGATCCGAGCCCAACCATCACTGAATCCGGCGCGCTTGCTGCAGGCCTGCGCTTCGCCGATAACGGAAACGGGGCCGCGACCATCTCAGGCACACCAGCGCTCGGCTCCGTCGGCACCTACCCGGTCACGATCAGCGCCACCGACGGAGCTGGCTCCTCCACGACACAGGTCTTGACCCTCACCGTGGGCCGAGCCACGCAAGCGATTGCCTTCATTTCGTCGCCACCGGCGGACCCCACTTACGGCGGTAGCTACGCACCGGGCGCGACTGGCGGCGGCTCTGGCAATCCCGTCGTCTTCAGCGTCGACGGATCCTCGACGTCAGATGCGTGCAGCTACACGAGCGGATTGGTTGACTTCACCGGGCTCGGAACTTGTGTCCTCGATGCGAATGAGGCCGGAAACGGCGATTACCTGGCCGCCCCGGAGGTCCAGCAGAGCTTCACGATCGGACAGGCACCTCAAGCCATCGCTTTCACCTCCACCGTGCCCGCGTCGACCGTCGTCAGCGACACCTACACGCCGAGCACCAACGGGGGCGCCTCGGGCAATCCGGTTGGGGTCTCGATCGATGGCTCGTCTACTCCCGGAGCGTGCACCTATTCAAACGGTGCGGTCTCCTTCACCGGTCTCGGTAGCTGTGTGATCGATGCGAACCAGGCCGGAGATACGGATTACTTGGCGGCACCTGAGACTCGGCAGAGTCTCGTGATCGGAGCGAGCGTCCCCTCGGCTCCGAGTGAAGTCACAGCCGCAGCCGGCGATGGTTCGGCGTCGGTCAATTGGTCACCTCCCTCCTCTGACGGGGACAGCCCGATCACGGGCTACATCGTCAGCGCCGTTGGGACGGATCGGATCTGCACGACGACAGGGGCAACCTTCTGTGTCGTGAGTGGACTCACGAACGGCTCCGCCTACACCTTCACGGTCGTCGCCGAGAACTCGGTAGGGACTGGCTCCTCCTCAGCGACGTCGGTTCCGGTGATTCCGAGCTCGCCAGCGGTCACCCCTCCGCCATCCGTCTCGCAGGTTGCGAACGCCCCTCCGCCGTCCGGGGTAGCCGACACAGCGTTCGGCCTACCGTCCTCGATGACGACCTCGCCCAGTGTCCCAACCGCCGTGACCGACAACGACAATGGCGCTACAGCCACTGTCACAGTCCCCGCAGGCGCGCTTCCAAGCGGTACGACGTTGAGCATTTATCCGGTTGCCCACGCCTCTTATCTAGCGGATGCCGTTCCGAGTGGACAGTCCTATGTCGCATCCTTTGCCGTGACGTGGGAGGCACCGAACGGAACCTTCCCCACGTCATCGGAGCCGGTCACGATGACGATCCACCATCCGGGAATCCTTGCCGGCGACCGCGTCTACGAGGTGACATCGTCGGGGCTCAAGGCAATCGGAACGGTGACCACAAAGGGCACGGCCACGGTCACCTTCACGAGCGACCCCACCTTCCTCGTCGCCGCAGTCCCGCACATCACCTTCGAGACACTACGAGCGGTGCGTTCGGGCAAGACGATTCCAATCGAGCTCACCTGCAGCGCTGCGACCTGCAGGGGCACGGCAAAGCTGTCGGAGACGGTCCACGTGCGGGTCAAGAAAGGGACCCGAACCGTCACCGAAACGAAGATCCTTGCGCTCGCGAGTTCCCGCTACAAAGGCACCATCGGCAAGCGACTGATTGTCGAGTTGAGGGTCAATTCTCGAGGGCAGATCGCTCTCGGCGGGGTCGCGCAACGCGCACTTCGCGAGACGCTCTCCGCGACGGTAAATGGGGGCATACCGGCATCAAGGACCGTGCTCGTCCAGTAGTACACGAGCGTCGCGCGATGCCATTGCCTGAATCATGATCGCTTTGCCAGCATGCCTATCTAAGCCGCGCACACAAAAGACGCTCATCGTGACGGCGCTACGCCGGACTCGGCGTTGTCCGGGTGATCGGCTTCAAGTGGTACCCCATAACCACAGTCGAATAAGCCGATCTGACGCCCTCAAGGCGCCGTTATGTGTCACCCACCGGCGGTTATACGGGTGATCGCTTCTGAAGCGCCGGTATGTGACGAACGCGAACCGCCCAGGTTCTCGCCGTCAGCCGCAAGCAAGGGCTGACTTGCACCTTCTCCCCTCCCCTCCCTACGGCCGGAGTGACGGTCCCCCGATGTCCATTGTCGGCGGGGGCTCCGGCGCCATCACGTACCCCCGACGCTCCCAGGCTTGCGTGCGTCGGTCCGGTCGCGAGTACTCCGCTTCGACCCGGCCTGCCGCCCGTGCCGGGCTCTCGGAGACCTCGAGCTCGCTCGTCGCCTTCGGCACGCGTGACGGCGGGACTCCCGGCGCGAGATCCTCGCCTTCGTCGGTGCTCCCACCTTCTCGGCGAGCTCGGGGATGCCCGCCCAGTCGAGAGATGAGCTCGCGGCTCCAGCGGACCTCCTCGGGATGGTCCTCGAGCCAAGTCTCGCGTCGTGTCTGCGCGTCGGAGAGGCGCTGCAGCTCCCGAGCCGCCTCTTCGGCATCGGAGAGGCGGTGCCGGGCAGCTTCCAGTCGCCGGAGGTCCTTCTGCTCGAATCGCAGTGTCTCGTCGAGGCGGAACTTCGCGTGGGACCGGACGCGCTCGTGCTCGTCGCGCTTGTCGGCTCCGAGGCGACCGGGGAGGCGGGCTCTCATTGGCTCGCGCTCGAGCTCGGCGACGCGTTGCTCGGCCTCGAGGTGGTTCTTCTCTGCCCATCGGGCGCTCTCCTCGGCCCGTCGAAGGGCGTCCCCCGCCTCGGCGACGTTCGCCTTCGCGGCGAGAGCCTCGATCTCGCGTCGACGATCGGGGCCGGCGTGCTCCTCGATATAGCGCCCGGCCTCGGCCCAGAGATTGCTGAGCAGCTCGGTGTCGTCGAAGCGCCGGAAGCCGGCGCGCATCACGTCGTGCGCGGAGCGGTCGATCCCGTCTCGTCGCATCACCGTTGCGAGCGTCTCGATCGCGTCGAGCGTGGGGCGACGCACGTGGTCCTCGGGAGCGTCGTCGGAGGTGATGACGAGGGCGCGGTTCTCCTCTCGGCCGCGGCTCATCGCGACGTAGAGCTGCGCGGCGGTCATCGTCTCGTCGACGAGCACCGTCGCGAGATCCGTGGTCTGTCCCTGTGCCTTGTGGACCGTGAGCGCGTAGCCGAGCGCGACGTGCTCAGCGACGTAGTCGGCCGGAAGGGTGACCGAACCGGCGCCATGCATCCGGTCCACGAGCAGCGCACCGTTCCCGAAGGCCACGGCGACTTTGAAGCGCTCGCCGTTTCGCACGAAGTCCTCCACTGTCGGGCGCAGGCGACGGTCGTTTCGCAGCGTCACGATCTCGTCACCGACGCCGACGACACCCGAGGAGATCTGCACTCCCCGCTCTTCGACCTCGCCACGGCGCACCAGCTCGGCCCGGCAGCGCCTCGAGAGCTGCTCGGCGGACGCGTTGTCGCCGGTCATGAGGAGCATCGCGGAACCCTCGTCGCGAGCCGCCCGCCACGCCTGGAATGAACGCTCGAGCATTTCCTCGCGACTCCCGTCCTCGATGCGGTCGTGCCGCGCGTACGCAGGGAGAATCGACGTGTCCCGTGCACGGAGCCGGAGCGAAGCTGCGGCCTCCCACGCGTGATGGAAGCGCCGCACCGTCTCGAGCTCGTTGGCGCCGCGGTCCTCCACGAGAGTCCGGAAGACCCCTCCCGGGCCGACCGCGCCGAGCTGGTTCGGGTCACCGACAAGGACGAGCTTCGCGTCCGCCTCGACGACCGCCCGGACGAGTCGCTGCAGGTCGTCGGTCCTCGCCATCCCGGCCTCGTCGAGGATCACGACCGAACGCGCATCGAGCCCGGCCGTTGCGCCGGCGCGTTCGCCCTCCAGGTCGAGCAGGAACTTCGCAAGTGTCTCTGTGCGAAGCCCCGCCTCCTCGGTGAGCACCGAGGCCGCCATCGCGGACGGGGCCGAGCCGATCGTGGAACAGCCCGCGGCCTCCCACCCCCGGCGGGCAGCGTCGAGGGCTCGGGACTTTCCCGCACCGGCAGGTCCGACGAGGAGCGCGATGCGTTCGCCGCCACCGAGCAGGCCAAGCACGGCGCGGCGCTGGTCCTCACCGAGCCCGGAGCTCGTAAGTACCGCTTTGGCGATCGACCTCGGGACGACCGCGACCTCCGCGTGCGCTCCTGTGGCGGCGGCCTCGAGGATCTCCGCCTCGCGTTGCAGTGTGTCCGTCGTGGTGAAGCGGACCGCGCCGTGGCGCTCGCAGGCCGCCATCCCGTCCTCTCGCCGAAGCGACGCGGGTGGCTCTGCCGGAAGCGGTCCAGCCAGACAGACGACCGCCCCACTTCGCAGCACCTCGTCGGCGAGCGCCTCGACCTTTCGGCGAAGCGAGTCTGCGTCGGGGCCGTCGACGAGACGCGTCACCTCCTCGACGACATCTGCACGGCCCCAGGTCGCGGCCCGGTCCTCGAGACGGGCGAGCACCGTCGGGACCACTTCCGTCGCCGAGAGCTCGGCGGTCTCCTTCTGTCGCGCGGTGACACGGGAGATCCAGCGCTCGGGCTGCTCGCCCCACGAGAGCGCCTCGGACCGCCAGCGCTCGCGCAGCTCGGTCGTCGGCGTGTCGGCGTCGACCTTCGGGGTCCGGGTCCGATAGGCGGCGATCTGAAAGCACTCGGCGCGCTCGTTGGCGCGAAGCGAGCGCCCGAGCTCGACCGAGCGCTTCGCGATCAGCTCGTCACCGAGGGCCTTCAGCTCCTGGCGGCGCGCCGACCAGTTCGTGACGAGGGTGTCCGGCACGCCGACGATCTCCGCGATGCCGTTGTCGTCCACGGTTGTCCACGCGACCCCCAGAGTTCGGGAGAGCTCCACCCGGAGCGCCGCCTTGTAGAGCATCCCCGCAGCCTTCTGGCACTCGAAGAGCTCGCGGGCATCCAGGGAGAGCCAGCTGCCGTCCTTGGCGCGCACCTTGTTCGCGACGAGGACGTGGGTGTGGAGCTGTGGGTCCGAGGCGCGCGAGGTCCGGTGGACGAAGCTCGCCGCGACCAGCCCGTCGGTGTCGACCTGCAGGACCCCGTTGTGGCTGCGGCGGGTGAATGCGGCGTGATCTTCCAGGAACGCCATCGAAGCCGCGACCGCCGCGTCGTGCGCGTCGGCGACGGACTGAGCGATCTCTGCATCACCGACGGCCCAGAGCACCGAGACCGTCTTCGGGGCCGAGAACGTGAGCGCGAAACCTGCAACAGCTCGCGGGTTGTCCGCCGAGAAGCTGCGACCGAGCGGGATCCCGTCGCGGGGATCGAGGCCGTGACCGAAGAGCCGCTCGAGGCCGAGCGCGGAGACCTCGTCGTCGGCGATCCCGAGCGCCGCGGCGCCGCGCCCGAGGAATCGGCCGGGACGCTCGGCGGCGAGCGCGTAGTAATCCTCTCGGCCGGTCGCGATCTCCTCGGCGTAGTAGCGCCAGGCCGAGGGGGCCATCGGCACGAGGCTCAGCACGGTCGCGACGCTCGCGTCGGAGGCTGCATCTGCGATGCAGAGGTGTCAAGTGCTGGGTCCACGAGGGTCAGTTATGACAGGCCAGAAGAGCCTTGTAAACGGCGGAATCTGAATCGGTAAGTCGTGGACAATAGGGGTCAAATGGCAGGCGGGGATTGTGAGCGGATCGGGAGGCGGTCCGAAGGGCGAAGAAGGCGAATCGAGAGGTTCGTGGGGGGTGGACGGAGAGATGAGATGGGAGTGGGGGCCGGCTCAGTACGATGAGGGCGTGAGCTTGCTCGACCGCATCACGACCGACCCGGCGATCTGCCACGGCAAGCCCGTGGTGCGCGGGCTGCGTTACCCCGTCGACTCGCTCCTCGAACTGCTCGCGTCCGGGATGACGATCGACGACGTCCTCGCCGACTACCCGGACCTCGAACGCGAGGACCTGCTTGCCGCGCTGGAGTTCGGCGCGCGTGCAGCGAGCCAGCGGACGCTGCCGCTCGGCGCGTGAAGTTCCTCGTCGACGCGCAGCTCCCGCCCCGACTCGTCGTCGTGCTCCGCGAAGCGGGGCACGATGCCATCCACACGACATCACTGCCGAACGGCAATGCCTCTACCGACGACGATCTGATCTCCCGCGCCGAGACCGATGATCGAGTGATCATCACGAAGGACCTCGACTTTCGGGACGGGCACCTGCTGCGGCGCTCGCCACGGCGCCTTCTCCTCGTCCGGACCGGCAACGTTACGAACGCTGTGCTCCTCGACCACGTGAACACGCACCTCGTCGAGCTCGTCGACGCGTTCGACGAAGCAGAGTTCGTGGAGCTCGGGGCAACCAGTCTGGTCGTCCACGACGTCAGACCGTAGGCCGCAGCAACCGTGGCCTTCGGGTTCTTCCGCTCGTGCTCCCCGAGAGCAGCGGTCAGTAGCGGTAAATGCGGGTCAATGAGCGAACAGTCAAACGCGTCGATTTGGGCTGGCGCGCCGGCATCGATATAGCCGCGCCGTACCATCAGAGGTGATGGCTCCTCGACGAGACTTCGGAGCGACCGGCATCGCTCGCCAGAACGCGGCCGTGTGGATCACGGTCGGCTGGTGGCTGACGCGGCTGCTGCTCCCGACCGCCGTCGTCTGCTTCGCGGTCTCAACCGCGATCGGGCTGCACGACCACGTCGTCGTCACGCCGAGCTTCTGGCTCCATCATCTCGGGGCGGGAGGCGCAGCCGGGTCGCTCCGGCATCTCATCGTGATGCTGGCGATCACCTTCGTCGGCATGACGCTCGAGTCGCTCGTCCTCTGCCGCGACGCGTTCGCCCGCAGGGAGCCGGCGGCCGCCATTGCGTCAGTGTTGGCGACCGCTCGGCGGCTCCTCCTTGGAACCCCGCGTGCCGAGCTGCGCGTGGTCATTCCGCTCGCGCCGCAAGCCGCGAGCCACCTCGACCGTGATCCGGACAGCGGCATCCTTCGACAGCTCCGCTCCGCCCTCTCGATCGCGCCCGTTGGTCCACCGGCGGGCCTGGCTCTCAGTTCGGACCCTCGGGGTCCCTTCGCACCGTCAGGTCATCAAGCGGAGGACTGCGCAGCCGCTTAGCGGCTCGGCCACCTCCGCTCTCAAAGTGGAGGTGGATCATGGAGCAGTTGCAGTTTCCAGAGTTGGTGGACATCGAGACCGTCGCGAAGCTCCTCGGTGTCGGCGAGCGGTACGTACGGCGGATCGTCGCGGAGAAGCGAGTTCCGATCGTGAAGATCGGGCACTACGTCCGGTTCGACCTCGCCGACATCCGCAATTGGGTCGAGCAGCAACGTCGCCCGGATGCGTCTTGAGGCCGATCCACGGCTTTGGTCATCTCCGACAGAGCAGCGTCGCGTCCCGAACTCGAGACACCCGCGCCGTAGCCTGAACTCGTGTCCAGCGTGCGGCAAAAGCCGAGTGGCCGTTGGGAGGCCCGATACCGCGACCCTTCGGGCCTACAGGTCGCCAAGACCTTCCCGACGAAGACCGCGGCGCGGCGCTTCCTCGAGCGGGTCGGCGCTGACAAGCAGCGGGGCGACTATCTCGACCCGACTCTCGGTCGAACGCGTTTCGACGACTGGGCTGGCGAATGGCTGGCGTCGACCGCGCACGTGAAGCCGAAGACCTACCAGGACTACGCCTCGATGCTGAAGAACCATGTCCTCCCGGCCTTCACCGGGAGACAGGTCGGCACCATCGACCAGGCACTCGTGCGGCGCTTCATCGCGGAACTGACGAATGCCGGCGCCGGAGCCGGCACCGTGCGAGCCGCAAGGAAGATCCTCCGGCTCGTGCTCGCGACGGCGGTGAGCGACGGAGCGCTCCGCTCGAACCCGTGCGATGGCGCCAGGCTTCCTCGATCGGCGAAGACCGAGATGCACTTCCTGACCGCCGACGAGGTGGCCACGCTGGCCGACGCGATCGCCAACCCACCGCTCCGACCCGGCGGGGGGGAGCACAGGCGAGCGACCTATCCCGAGCTCTCGCGGCTCGTCACCTTCGCTGCCTACAGCGGCCTTCGCGCCGGAGAGCTCGGCGCGTTGCGCATCCGACGCCTCCACCTGCTCGAGGGCACCGTCGAGGTCGCAGAGTCGGTTTCGGAGGTCACCGGACAGGGCCTCGTCTACGGCCCCACCAAGACCTACGAGACGCGACGGGTTCCGATCCCACGCTTTGTGTGTGAGCTCCTCGCCGAACAGGTCGGCGGCCGATCACTTGACCGGGACGCCCTCGTCTTCGGCGCGCCCGAGGGAGGGCCGCTCCGCCACAGCCTTTTCTACAAGCGGCACTACAAGCCGGCAATCGTCCGCGCTGGACTGCCGGAGGCGGTGCGCTTTCATGATCTGCGGCACACGTACGCCGCGATGCTCATCGCCGAGGGCGCACACCCACGGGCGATGATGGAGCGCCTCGGACACTCCTCGGTGACCGTCACGCTCAACACCTACGGCCACCTTCTGCCGGGGATCGATTCCTCGCTGACCGAGGCGCTCGACCGCGCTGGGCGGGCCGCGAAGAGCAGCCTCGAGAAGGTCTCGAACGTCACCGCGATGCGCCGGACCGGCGCTCGTCGTTGACCGTTGGAGCCCGAAAATGACCGTTGTGAGCGGTGAGTAGCCGCGAAAAATGTGGTCTGTTTGTGGTCTGTTTGTGGTCTGACCGAGTTACCCACAGGCTCAGCCGTCCCAAATACTGCCACTGAACAGCTCTTTTGTTGGCGCCCCCGGCAGGATTCGAACCTGCGACCCGCTGCTTAGAAGGCAGCCGCTCTAATCCACTGAGCTACGGGGGCATGCCGACGAGGCGGCTGCCAGCCCCGAGAGCGTAGGTCCCCGGCTGCTGCCGCCCGCAGCAAGACCGCCAGTCCTCGGCCGGGCCGGGAGGGCGGCACTACGGTCGCGGCGCCGCCAGCCGCGAGACCAGGGGTCGACTCCTTGCCGAAGATCCGCACCACGCACACCGGGAGCCTGCCCCGACCGGCGCCCCTCGCCGAGCTGCTCCTCGCCCACGAGCTCGGCGAAAACAGCCCGACCCTCCCCGCAACGGCCGCGGCGGCGGTCCTCGACGTGGTCCGCCGCCAGGCCGAGTGCGGCCTCGACCTCGTGAATGACGGCGAGCAGGCGAAGGCCGGTTACTCGACCTACATCCGCCACCGCCTCACCGGCTTCGACGGAGAGCCCCGCCAGACTCGCTTCTACCCCGACCGGGACCATTTCCCGGACTTCGACGCGCTCGTCGCCCGCCTCGACTCCTCGGCGCCGCGACGTCCGCCCAACCCGACCTGCTCGGGGCCGATCACCCTGAAGGACCCCACGGCGGTGCGACACGACATCGCCGAGCTGAAGGCCGCCGCCGCCGCAGCGGGCATCGCCGAGGAGCGCCTCTTCATGACCGCCGCCAGCCCCGGGGTGATCGCGCTCTTCCTCGCCAACGACTACTACCCGAGCCGCGAGGCCTACCTTGCCGCCCTCGTCGACGCGATGCGCGACGAGTACCGCGCGATCGTCGAGGCGGGTCTGATCCTGCAGCTCGACTGCCCGGACTTCGCGATGGCCCGCCACACCGTCACCTCCGCGCCCCTCCCGATCGAGGACTTCCGCCGCTACCTCGCCCAGTCCGTGGAGGCGGTGAACGCCGCCGTCACGGGCCTCGACCCGAGCCGGATGCGCCTCCACCTCTGCTGGAGCAACACCGAGTCCCCGCACATCTACGACGTCGAGCTGCGCGAGATCCTCGACCTCGTCCTCACCGCCGCGCCCGCGGGCCTCGTCCTCGAGGCCTGCAATCCCCGCCACGGCCACGAGTGGCAGCTCTTCGAGGAGGTGACCCTCCCCGACGACAAGTACCTCGTCGCCGGGGTGATCGACACCACCACGAACTTCGTCGAGCATCCCGAGCTCGTCGCGCAGCGGATCCGCAACTACTCCCGACTCATCGGCCCCGAGCGCGTCCTCGCCGGGACGGACTGCGGCTTCGGCACCTTCGCGGGCCGCGACCGGGTCGCCACCGGCGTCGCCTGGGAGAAGCTCGCCTCTCTCGTGCGCGGCGCCGAGATCGCCAGCGCGACCCCCTGAGGGGGCCCTCCGGCGGAGCTCGCCCGCCGGACGATGTGCCATGCTGGAAGCCGGTCCGGCCAGCTGGTCGGCAACCGCGGTGGCCGTAGCTCAGTTGGTTAGAGCGCCAGGTTGTGGCCCTGGAGGTCGGGGGTTCAATTCCCCTCGGTCACCCCAAATTTCGCACGGGGCGGCGCGTTCAGTCGCCGAGCCTTCGCAGCGCCGTGACCCTCGTGACCTGGGAGAGGTCCGCGAGGTCACCCTCGATGAGCCCCCCGATGTCGGAGAGCAGTTCCTCCTGGCGGGCCGGCGCGAGGCGCGAGAACTGGCTCGAGGACCTCAGTCGGTCGACGACCCCCTCGCGGCTCACGAAGTGCGGGTTCGAGATCTCCACCTCCTCGATGATGCGGAAACGCTCGGTCGCCGCCAGCACCTCGCGCCAGTCCAGGCCGGGCTTCTTCTCCGTCGTCTCGGTGTCCGCGACCTGCAAGAGCTCACTCAGGCGGCGCTGCACCGGGCTCGCCTCGCCGTTGCCGTTGAAGATGAGGAGGAGCTCGCCTCCGGGACGGAGCACGCGGGCGATCTCGGCGAGCGCCGCCTCGGTGGCGAACCAGCGGAAGGACTGCCCGCAGGCGACGATGTCGACGCTCGCGTCCTCGAGCGGCATCGACTGTGCGGTCGCGTCGATGAGCTCGGTCCCCGGCAGCACGCGGGCGAAGGTCTCGCGCATCGCGGGGAGCGGCTCGACGGCGATGACCCGCGCCGGGGAGCCGACGAGCAGGCGGGTCAGCTTCCCGGTGCCCGCCCCGAGGTCGACGATCGTCGAGGAGCCGTCGAGGGGTCGCAGCGCGTTGATCCAGTCGAGCAGCGCGGCAGGGTAGCCGGGGCGGCCCCGCTCGTACTCGTCCGCGGCGTTGTCGAAGGCGTTGGCGTGGGGGTGGACGACCATCGGCTCATCATGCCCACCCGGGCCCCTCGACGGGGTGCCGAGGGCGCGTCAGCGCCCCTGGCCGCGTCCTCCACCACCGCGCGGGGAGGAGTTCTGGCGGGGGCGGGCGGTCGCCGCGCCCACCCGACCGACGGGCGCCGGGCCCCGGCGACGGCGGCGCGAGGCCGCGGAGCGCGGGCCGGGCGCTCCGCCGCTGTAGGGGGCGGCGGAGTGGCTCGGCGCAGGGCCCTGATGCCTCGGGGCCACGGCCTGCACCGGCCGCTGCGGGGCGCGCGCCGAGGGGTCGGCAGGCGGGGCGTCGATCAGCGAGGTCGCGAGGTTGAGGCGCTGGCGGAGCTTCTTCGACGCCGTCTCCTGCTCGCTCGTGACGAGCGAGACGACGCGGCCAGCGAGGCCGGCGCGCCCGGTCCGACCGGAGCGGTGGATGTAGGTGTCCTCGTCCTCCGGCGGGTCGTAGTGCACGACGCAGTCGACCTCGTCGACGTGGATGCCGCGCGCCGCCACATCCGTGCCGACCAGCACCTGCGCGCTGCGGTCACGGAACTGCGCGAGCGCACGGTCCCGTTGGGCCTGTGAACGGTCGCCGTGGATCGGGACGGCGATCAGTCCGGCCTGGCCGAGCTGGCGGGTGAGGCGGTCGACGCCCCGCTTGGTGCGGCAGAAGACGATCGAGGAGTAGTAGGGGGTGACGAGGCGCGCGGTGAGCGTGGCGCGGTCCTCGCGCGAGGCGCGCCAGAACTCGTGCGAGCGCGAGCCGATGTCGTCGGTGGCCGCGTCGAGCACGTGGCGGCGCGGCGACTTCTGGTAGTCGCGGATCAGCCGCTGCACGTCGCCGGCGAGGGTCGCCGAGAAGAGCATCGTCTGGTGGGCGCCGCGGATCTCGCCGAGGAGGCGGCGCACCGGGGGGAGGAAGCCCATGTCCGCCATGCGGTCGGCCTCGTCGATGACCACGATCTCCACCTCGGAGAGGTCGAGCGAGCGGCGCTCGAGGAGATCGATCATCCGGCCGGGGCAGCCGACGGCGATGTCGGTGCCCCGCGCGAGCGAGGAGAGCTGCTCTTTGAAGCCGACGCCGCCGTAGTAGGTGGCGACCCGGCGCCCCATCACCGCGGCGAGGGGGCCGAGCTCCTTCGCGATCTGCGCGGCGAGCTCACGCGTGGGCGCGAGCACGAGGGCGCGCGGGCGGCGGGGCTGGGCACGCGAGACGCGCGCCGCGATCGGCAGCGCGAAGGCGAGCGTCTTGCCCGAGCCGGTCGGCGACTGGGCGCAGATGTCGAGGCCCTGCAGGGCCTCGGGGAGGGCAGCCGCTTGGATCGGGTAGGGCTCGAGGATCTCGAGCTCGGCGAGGCGGGTGGCGAGGACCGCGGGCACGCCGAGGTCGATGAAGCTGCTGGACACAATTCACTCCGGATTTGGGGCGCGCGAGCGCCCGGTTGAGGTGGGGCGCGACAGGTCCCTAAAGGCTCTCCGGTTGACCGGCAGGGCCGATCACTGCGTCGCAGCAGCGGAGGATGGCCGCCGATGGTGTTCGGGGCCCACCGGTGCGGACACCGGCGATCGGTCGAGCCACCCTGAGGTGGACGAAGAAGACCTCTACAGGGTAGCCGATCCGCGCCGCTGACCTGCGCCAGCCGGAAGCGGGCCGCCTCGGGAGGGCCGCGGGCCGCCCGAACGGACCCTCAGGCAGAGGCCACGTCGGGGAGGAAGTAGCCCTCCACGAGCTCGAGCCAGACCTCCGAGAGGCTCGGGAAGGCGGCGACCGCGTGGCGCAACGTGGTGAGCGGCACGCCGCCGGCGATCGCGATCGTCGCCCCGTGCAGGAGCTCCGCGGTGTCGCTCCCGACGAAGGTCGCGCCGACGATCGTCTCGCGCTCGGTGTCGACGACGAGCTGGCAGCGTCCCGTCAGCTCCTCGCCCCAGATCGCCGCCGCGGCGACGCTCTCGAGCGGGCAGCTCACGACGCGCGCCGCGATCCCCTGCTCGCGGGCCGCGGCCTCGGTGAGGCCCACCCAGGAGACCTCGGGGTCAGTGAAGACCACCCCGGGGGCGATCCCGTGGTCGGCGACGTCCTCGATCTCGTCACCGCAGATCGTGTCCACCGCGACGCGCGCCTGGTACTTGCCCATGTGGGTGAGGGCGGCGCGCCCGTTGACGTCGCCGATGGCGTACAGCCACTCCCCCTCCACGCCCCGCGCCCGCAGGTGGTCGTCGGTCTCGAGCGCGCGGCCGACCGCGAGGCCGACCGACTCGAGGCCGATGCCGTCGACGCGTGGCCTGCGCCCCGCGGCGACGAGGAGCTCCTCGGCGACCTGCTCGCTGCCGTCGTCGAGCAGCGCCCGGAAGGGGCCGTCCCCCTCGCGTCCGACCGAGGCGAGGTGGGCTCCGGTGCGGACGTCGATGCCCTCGGCGACGAGGGCCTCCTTCAACAGCTCGCCGGCGAAGGGCTCGGCCGCGGCGAGCAGCCGCTCACCGACCTCGAGGAGGAGGACCGACGCGCAGCCGAGGCGGAACCAAGCCTGGGCCATCTCGACGCCAACGGGACCGCCGCCGAGGACGATCAGCGACGCGGGCACCTGTTTCGCGGAGGTGATCTCGCGGTTGCTCCACGGTCGCGCCTCCGCGAGGCCCGGCACCGGTGGCACGGCGGGAGCCGAGCCGGTGGCGACGATCACCGCCCGCCGCGCCTCGAGCTCGACCTCTCCGCCTGCGGGCGTCGTCACCGCCACCCTGCGCACGCCTGCGAGCCGCCCCTCGCCGCGCACGAGGGTCGCTCCCACCGAGGCGATCCACTCGACCTGGCCGTCGTCGTGCAGGTCCGAGGTCATCCAGTCGCGCCGCGCCAACGCCGCCTCGGCCGAGAGCTCGCCGGTCACCGCCTCGCGGACCCCCGGCACCCGGCGCGCCGTGGCGAGCACCGCGCCCGGTCGCAGCAGGGTCTTGCTCGGCATGCAGGCGTAGTAGGAGCACTCGCCACCGGCGAGCTCGGCCTCGACGAGCGCCACCGAGAGGCCGCGCTTTCGCAGGCGCCCTGCGGCGTGCTCGCCGGTGGGTCCCGCGCCGAGGATGACGACGTCATAGGTGTCGGTCATGGGCCCTCCCGCTAGAGGCCGCCGCCGCGGCCGCGGCCGACGTTATCGGCCGGCAGCGGGCGGTCGACTACGAGCCGTAGCGGCGGGTGAGCACCTCGAGGTTGTGGCCGTCGGGGTCCGAGAAGTAGAAGCCCCGCCCCCGGTCGCGCACGTTGATCTCCCCCTCGCGGTGGTGGCCCGGGTCAGCGAAGTAGGCGATCCCCTCCGCCTTCACCCGCTCGAAGATCGGCTCGAAGTCGTCGTCGTCGACGAGGAAGGCGTAGTGCTGGGAGCGGATCTCCTCGGCGTCGTCGTAGTCGAGCGAGACACCGTTCGCGACCTCGACCGTCACGAAGTGGCCGAAGGTCCCCGGCGGGTCGAGGCCGAGCACCCTCGTGAGGAACGTCGCCCCGGCCATCTTGTCGCGGCTGTGCACGATCGTGTGGTTGAGCTGGACCGCCATCGCCGACCCCCTTGTCTCACGGTGAATGCTACGACGCTCCCGCCCGCCGGGCACCGGCGCCCGAGAAGGTGGCGGGGCGCGGCGCGACGTAGCGTGGGCGGGCCGGCGGCAGCGCGCCGCGGCGGAGGAGCACGATGCACACCGAGCCGGCCACCGAGGAGCCCGTCGGGCTGCGGCGCGCGCCCCTCAACTCCGCGCTCAGCGAGTTCGGGACGACGATCTTCGCCGAGATGTCCGCCCTCGCTGTGCGCACCAACGCCATCAACCTCGGCCAGGGCTTCCCCGACACCGACGGGCCACCCGAGGTCGCCGAGGCGGCGATCGCGGCGATCCGCTCCGGCCGCAACCAGTACCCGCCGGGGAGGGGCGAGCCGGAGCTGCTGCGGGCGGTCGCCGAGCACCAGCGCCGCTTCTACGGCCTCGAGTTCGACCCCGACCGCGAGATCCTCGTCACCGCGGGCGCCACCGAGGCGGTCGCCGCCGCGATGCTCGGCTTGTGCGAGGCGGGCGACGAGGTGGTCGTCTTCGAGCCCTACTACGACTCCTACGCGGCGACGATCGCGATGGCCGGGGCGCGCCGGCGCGTCGTCCCCCTCACCGCCCCGGACTGGTCCTTCGACCCGGCGGCGCTCGCGGCGGCGGTGAGCGACCGCACCCGCCTCCTGCTCCTCAACTCCCCGCACAACCCGACGGGGAAGGTCTTCAGCGAGGCCGAGCTGCAGGAGATCGCCCGCGTCTGTGTCGAGCACGACCTCTACGCGGTGACCGACGAGGTCTACGAGCACCTCGTCTACGAGGGACGCCACATCCCGCTCGCGAGCCTGCCGGGGATGGCGGAGCGGACGGTGACGATCTCCTCGGCGGGGAAGACCTTCTCCTTCACCGGCTGGAAGGTGGGGTGGGCTTGCGCCCCCGCCCCCCTCCTCGACGCGGTGCGCGCCGCCAAGCAGTTCCTCACCTACGTGAGCGGCGCCCCCTTCCAGCCGGCGATCGCGGTCGGCCTGGCCCTCGGCGACGCCTTCTACCGGGAGGCCGCGGCGTCGTTGCAGGCGCGCCGCGACCTGCTCGCGGAGGGCCTCTCCGCCCTCGGCTTCTCGCTCTGCCGGACGGAGGGCACCTACTTCCTCACCACCGACATCACCCCGCTCTACGCCGGCGACGGGGTCAGCTTCTGCCTGGAGCTCCCCGAGCGCTGCGGGGTCGTCGCCATCCCGAGCAGCGTCTTCTACGACGACAAGGTGCGCAGCCGCTCCCTCGTGCGCTGGGCCTTCTGCAAGCGCCCCGACGTCCTCACCGAGGCGCTCGGCCGCCTCGAGGGGCTGACCCGCTCGTGACGGGCGGCGGGGCGACGCTGCGCCCGCACCTCCTCGACGGCACCTACGAGCTTTTCCGCCACCACTTCGGCAACCGCGGCCGACCGACCGGCGGCCCCCTCGGCGGGGTGCAGGGCGTGCTCGTGTCGGTGCTCGCGCTCTTCTCGAGCGGGGTCACCCACCTCGGGGTGGCCACCGACCACGTCATCGAGTCCTTCCGCAACGACCTGTGGCCGACCTACAAGGACGGGAGCGGCGTCCCCGAGGAGATCACCTCGCAGTTCGTTCCGCTCGAGGAGGCGCTCACCGCGCTCGGGGTGGTGGTCTGGCCGATGGTCGAGCTCGAGGCCGACGACGCCCTCGCCTCCGCGGCGACGACCGCCGCGGCCGACGCTCGCGTCTCGCAGGTGGTGATCTGCACCCCGGACAAGGACCTCGCGCAGTGCGTGAGCGGCTCGCGCGTCGTGCAGCTCGACCGCCGCAGCGGCGTCGTCTCCGACGAGGCAGGGGTGATCGAGAAGTTCGGGGTCGCGCCCGCGTCGATCCCGGATTGGCTCGCCCTCGTCGGGGACAGCGCCGACGGCTTCCCCGGCCTCCCCGGCTGGGGGAAGCGGAGCGCAGCGGTCGTCCTCTCCCACTACGGCCACATCGCGGCGATCCCCGACGCGGCCCACGACTGGCCGCCGGCGTTGCAGCGCGCGGCGCGCGGCGCCGAGAAGCTCGCCGCCACCCTCGCCGAGGGGCGGCCGCTCGCCGAACGCTTCCTCGATCTCGCGACACTGCGCATCGACCCGACGATCCTCGGCGACACCGAGTCGCTCCGCTGGCGGGGGCCCACCTCCGAGCTCGCCGGCTGGGCGGAGCGCCTCGGCAGCGCCGAGCTCCTCCCCCGCGCCACCCGTCTCGCCGCCTCCCGCTGAGCGCACCCGAGCATCCCCGGTCCGAGGGCGACCGCTCGCTACGTTCTCGCTGTGAGCACGGCATCCCCGGGCGGCCCTCCCGAGCCCCCCGGCGTCGAGCGGCCGACCGAGGGGCAGGTCGCGTGGGGCCTCCCCACGCTCGGCGAGCACCGCTGGCCCGCCTCGCTGGCGGTGGCGGTCGCGATCGTCTTCCAGCTCCTGCTCCCCGACAAGGTGGTGCGGGGCCTCGGCCCGCACTTCCTCCTCCCCTCGGTCGAGGGGGCGCTGTGCCTGCTGCTGCTCGCCATCAACCCGGGGCGCATCACCAAAGAGGAGCAGCGCCTGCGGGTGCTCGGCATCGCCCTCATCGCCCTGATCAACCTCGCGAACGTCGTCTCGCTCCTCGAGCTGATCCACGCGCTGTTAGGCAATGGGCGCGCGCTGCAGGACGGACGCGGACTCGTCGAGGCCTCCCTCCCGGTCTGGTTGACGAACATCATCGTCTTCGGCCTCTGGTACTGGGAGCTCGACCGCGGCGGCCCCGCGGCGCGAACCCTCGCCAGCCACCCTCGACCGGACTTCCTGTTCCCGCAGATGTCGACGCCCGAGTGCGCGAGCTGGTGGACGCCGAAGTTCTACGACTACCTCTACACCTCGTTCACCAACGCCACCGCCTTCAGCCCGACCGACACGATGCCCCTCACCGGCTGGGCGAAGCTGCTGATGGCGGTGCAGTCCCTCGCCTCGCTGCTCACCGTGGCGGTCGTCGTCTCGCGCGCCGTCAACGTGCTGTAGCCCGCGCCCGGGAAGTCCTCCTCGGCGGCGCGATGCTCGCGGGGTGCGCCCCCGGTCCCTTTCGAGTTGGCCATGTGGTCATTGGTAGGCCATCTGCGAAGGGCACTCGGAGGGTTCGCACGCTTTCGGGCGCACGAGGGTACGGGTGAGCCTGTGCAGGAATCGGCGCGGCCGCGGCACCAGCAGCTCGGGCGTGAGCCAGCGCCCCTACTCGCGCTCCCGGCAGTCGGCTTGCTCGCAGTCGCCTGCGGGGGCTCTCCCACCTCGGCAGTGGCGATCATCGGTTCGACGACGACATCCCGCGGCACCCCGACGGCAGGTAATAGCGGCCCACCCCCGTCGCCTGACATGCAGAAGGCGCAGCTCTCTTACGCAACGTGCATTCAGACCCATGGTGTGCCCAAGTTCCCGGACCCACAGCCTGGCGGCGGGTTCCCGAACGGCACGCTGTAAGACATCGACCAGACCTCTCCGCAGTTCCTCACCGCGGATTGCGCGGCAAACGCGGGTGCCGCCGGGATGGCACCACCGACACAGGCAGGGCAGGTGGCGCACCTTGCAGCCATGTTGAAGGTCTCTGAGTGCATGGAAACGAACGGCCTCCCGAACTTCCCCGATCCGGATGGCGAAGGCGGCTCGGGGATCTCCAAATCCACGAGTCTCGGCATCGACACGCCGGGCTACGCGAAGGCGGCAAGAAAGTGCGGCGCGCCGCCCGGCGCCGCCTCCTCGGAAGGGTGGGTGAGGACATAAGCCGCGCCCGCTCCCTCCTCGCCGCAGCTGTCCTCTCCGCGGCGCTCGGCTACACCGTCGACGCGGCGCCGACCCTCCACAGGTCGTCGGGGGCGGCCCACGCCGGGCGGGTGCTGCTCGGCCCGCAGGCGATGGGCCCGCTCGCCTTCGGGAGCGGTGAGGCGGGCGCGCTCACGATCCTGCAGCGCCTCCTCGGGGCACCGCGCAGCGGCCCCACCTACGACAACGAGGGTGGCTGCGGCACCTTCGAGGTCGCGAGCTGGCCCGCCGCCGAGGTCTTCTTCCAGCGGGGGCGCTTCGACGGCTACCAGGCCTACGGGGAGCACGGCACCACCTACACGACGGCGCGGGGACTGCTGATCGGCGACACGGTGACGGCGGGGCGCGCGCTTTATGGGACGGCCTTCGAGACCTCCTCGGCCCAGGGTGGCTCGTGGTCGGTCACGTCGGACGCCGGCTCGCTGATCGGCTACCTGAGCGGCCCGCCCGTACCGACGGGGCCGGGCGACCGCATCACGAGCATCGCCGCCGGCTACCTCGGCTGCCCCGCGATGACGCCGTAGTCGGTGCCACCGCGAGTGGCCGCGATCGCCGAACTGCTCGTCAAGGAACGGGAGGCGCTCCTCGCGAGCATCGCGAGCCTCACTGCCGACGTCGCCGAGGTGGTGGCGGCCGCCTCGGGCTCGAACGGCGACGACGAGCACGACCCCGAAGGGGCGACGATCGCTTTCGAGCGCGCCCGCCTCGCGACGCGCCTCAGCGACGCAGAGCATGCGCTCGCGGGAGTGGAAGGGGCGATCCGGCGCCTTGCGGAGGGGAACTACGGCCGCTGCCAGCGTTGCGCAGCGCCGATCGGCGAGGAGCGGCTGCGCGCCATCCCGGCGACTCAGTTCTGCATCAGGTGCGCTGCCCTGTGCACGCCTCGTGGACCGCTGACGACCCTCACCTGACTGTCCGAGACGAGTGATCGCCTCAGCTTGGGTGTCCGAGCCACCGGGTCAGGCTCCATGGCCCCTCAGGGCAATCGTCGGATGTTGCCGAAAGTGGGAGCGCTGGCGCTCTTCTCATGACGACACCTGGGACACGAACGCACCCCAAGTGCGACCGCGTCGCAATGTGCGTAACTACTTTCGAGCCGGGAGAATGGGTTCCGAAGGAACGGAGAAGCGATGCACAAATTGGGCGAGTCGAACAGCTGGAACCCGTTCCCTCCAACCGAAGCGACCGAGGACGCCGAGCACCGGGTCGCCGCAAATCGTGCAATCGGCATTTCGGCAATCGGCTTGGCGATCACGGGCGCGGTCGAGCTGACCGTTGCGGTGTTGAGCGGTTCGGTCGGCCTGCTTGGTGATGCGCTGCACAACCTCTCCGATGTCTCCACCTCGCTCGTGGTGTTCATCGGCTTCCGCTTCTCGCGACGCGCGGCAACACCGGATCACACCTATGGCTTCGACCGCGCCGAGGACCTCGCCGGGGTCGGGGTGTCGTTTGCGATCTGGGCAAGTGCCGTCTTCGCCGGGATCGTGAGCGTTCACAAGCTCACCGAGCACGGCCGAACCTCCCACTTCGCGATCGGCATGATCGCCGCAGGCGTTGGCATCGTCGGCAATCAGGTCGTCGCTCGCTACAAAGGCAAAGTCGGCAAGCGAATCCATTCCATGACACTCATGGCGGACGCCAAGCATTCCTGGCTCGACGCAATCTCGTCGGCTGGCGCGCTGGGCGGTCTCGCAGCGACCGCGGCCGGAGTCCACTGGGCTGACGGCCTCGCCGGTCTATTCATCACCGCCTTTATCGTGCACGTCGGATGGGAAGTCACATCCGAGGTGGTCGGGCACCTCATGGACGGTGTCGATCCGGAATTGGTGTTGCACGCGGAGACAGCGGCCCTCGATGTCGCTGGTATCGAACACGTCCACGTTCGCGCTCGCTGGTCGGGCCGCGCGCTGCTCTTTGACATCGAGGGCTTCATCCCGGCCACCTCGACACTCGACTACGCCGAAGCTCTCGGTCGACGGGTCGAACGTGCCGTCGTCGCGGCGGTGCCCGAAACCCGTGCGGTGCTGTGGTCACCGCACGTCTTGTCAGCTGAGCAGTAGCTCCGAATCGAGTCGCGAAAAGTTTGCCGGAGATCATTAGAGGGGATCTCCCCCGGCCTCGGCCATGCAAGAGTGACTCCGTGCCACAAACAGCGATACTCGCAGCGGATCGTGCGATTCTGCTGCGCCATGGCCGTCGCCTTGAGTACGCCACCCTCGCCTGGAACGTCGTCGGGCTCGTTGTGTTGGCCATCGGCGCGATTGCGGCACGCTCGGTCGCGCTGGCGGGCTTCGATCTCGACAGTCTGATCGAGATCGGCGCGTCGACGGTGGTGCTGTGGGAACTGGCCGACGTTGCCGAAGAACGGCAGCGCCGGGCGATGCGGCTGATCGGCTCGTCGTTCGCCGCGCTCGTCATCTATCTCGCGATCCAGAGCACGCTCGTGCTCGTCGCTGGTTTCCACCCGCGCCACAGCCCCCTCGGGATCGTCTGGACAGCGGGCACCGCGGCGGCGATGTTCACTCTCGCCGCGGGCAAGGCGCGCACCGGTGCCGCACTCGGCAATACGGTGCTACAAACCGAAGGCCGCGTCACCATGGTGGATGGCATTCTCGCTACGGCCGTGCTCGTCGGACTCGTGTTGAACGCCGCCGCGGGTTGGTGGTGGGCTGACCCAGCTGCCGGTTACGTCCTCGTCTACTACGGCGCGCGCGAGGCTTGGGCAGCGTTCAAGCACTGACCACTCGGAAGATCTCCGCGTCGCTCGCGCCATTGCCCCGATCAGGCAACTGGATCCAGCGTGCCTCCAGCACCTCGTATCGACCTCCGGGGACGTCGACGTCTGCTCTTCGAAACCCGGCGCGATGACGCAGCCCATGATGAATCACTACTCCGCAAGGTCTCCGAGCGATCGTTGACGTTGCGCGTGCGCTGATCGCCAGCGTGGGTACGCAGGTACGCCTTGAGGTAGCTGGCGGTAAAGGCGCGTAGCCCCGAGCGCCTCGTCGTACGAGAGCGTTGTCGGGTGGGTCGTACCCTTCTTGGCGAGCACGAGCCACACGCCGCCTGAGTCGGAATGGTGGGTGCGCAACCAGGCTCGCCATTCCCCAATGCTGGCGACGACGAGCTCTGGGGATTCCACCGCTCGCGGGTATCGCTTCAGTGTCGGTACGAGCCGCAGGCGGCGCCCGCCACAAATCACGTCGCTGGGCCGCAGGCCGCTCGCTTCACCGGTGCGGAGCGTTCCCCCACGCGACACGCGTATGCAGCCGGCCGGCGTGAACGGGGAAGTCGCCCACCGAGCGGGTCACACCGAGGTCACAGTCGCGACCTCGGTGGGACATTTCCGTCATACAACTGTCTCGAAAGCTCGACAGGGAGACAGAAGATGGAAGGTCGACGAGCGGGACGGAGGGAGCGGACGGCGCGCTGTCGCCGATCCGGCGGCCTCGCTTTCGCCGTCACGGCGATCGCCCTCGGGCTCGCCGCGTGCGGGGGCACGGGTTCGGGCGCCCCCTCGGTAGCCAACGTCTCGACAAGCATCGGTGCCACCGCCCGCGCAGCGGTCGCGCCGAAGACGAACGCGGCACAGTCACTCGTCGAGTGGGCGACCTGCATGCGCGGCCACGGCGATCCAAGTCAGCCAGACCCAACGATCGACTCCCATGGGGTGATCAACATCGCCATCCCGGGCTCCGCCGGGTCGCTCTCCAACGCAGTCCACAGCGGGACCGCTCCATGCAACGGGTATCTCGCCGCGGCATCGTCGGCTCTCCGTGCCGGGGCGAGAGACCTGACGCCGCCGAACCAGGCGTCGCTCGTGCAGTACTCCCAGTGCATGCGGGCCAACGGCGTCCCGAACTACCCCGACCCCGGCACGGGCGGCCGAATGAACTTCAACGGCACCGGCATCGACCTGAACAGCCCGTTCTTCATACGAGCCAATGCCATCTGTGGCACCAAGATCCACGCGCCGTCGTGGTGGATTAGCGGCGCGGGGCCACCGGGCGACATTTCGGTGCAGAGTGGCCCGATGTGCGGGACCTCGGTCTGCTCCCCGTCCGGCGCCAACCGGCCGCGGCGAGACGCGACGACGCCGAGCACCGGTGGCTGACGCTCACCTCAGGCCGAACACCGTCCTCGCTGGTCGCTGACCCTCGCTCGGCACGCCGCAAGCCGACCGAGCGAAGTGCAGGAACCATCGCCCCTTCGGGCAATGCACTCAGATACTCAGCGAACCGCGGGGACAGCGAGAGACCCATAGCGGTCGCAGGTGAACGCCGCACTCGAAGGACGGCACGTCGAGCAAGAGAGCTCAGCGCCGACAGCTCACGGCAACAGCTCGACGAAGCCCTCGGTGCCGTGAACGCGGATCATCTGCCCGTCCGGGATCAACGTGGCGTGCTCCACGCCCACGACGGCCGGGAGGCCGTACTCGCGGGCGATCACGGCGCCGTGCGTCATCAGTCCGCCTACCTCGGTCACCAGGCCCTCGATGGTGACGAACAGCGGCGACCAGCTCGGGTCGGTGAACGCCGTGACCAGGATGTCGCCCGGCTTCAAGTCGGCTTGCTCGATATCGAGGATCACTCGGGCCCGCCCCTCGATCGTCCCGGCGGACACCGGCACGCCAACCAGCGCGCCCGCCGGCACGTCCTCGCGTCGCTAAGCGCCCGTGATCGCTTCGCCTTCGGAGGTGAGCACGCGCGGCGGCGTGAGCGCGCGGTACGAGGCGAACGCGTCCTTGCGCACACGGATGAGCCCGCCGTCGACCTCGCGCGTGCGCGCCGCATCCTCGATCTCGGGGAAGGTGAGGAAGAACACGTCCTCCGCCTCGCGGAGCACGCCCGCCTGCACCAGCCGCTCGGCCCCGCCGAGCAACGCCCGCTTGTACAGGAGGTAGCGGCTGACCATGCCGTTCGGATACTCGCGGTAGCCGATGAAGGTCCGCATGTGGTCGATCACCTGCTTGGTCTCGTCGGCCTTGACGCCGCCGTCGGGCAGCGCCTGCAGGCGCTCGAGCCCCTCGCGCTCGGTCGCCTCGGCGGCGACGCGCCCCTGCGCGAAGCGACGCGCCCCCTCGCGCGCCCCGAAGTTCTCGATGTTCGCGAGCATCACCGGCACCAGCATCGACGGCTGCTCGCTCCAGCGCGGTTCAATCCGCGGTGCCGAGCACGCCCGCGGGCCGAGCAAAGCTTCGGCGCTGCAGCGGCGATCCTTCTCCGGGCGGTAGCGGCGCACGCCCTGCGGCGAGATGGGGACCGCTCGTCGCCGCTCGGGCGGGCTCCCCTCGAGCGATAGCGCCAGCTGCCGCTTGGCCCGGCAGTCAGCCGATCCGCAGGCTCTGTCCGCCGTCCACCACCAGCGAGACGCCGGTGATGAAGCTGGCCTCGTCCGAGCAGAGGTAGAGCGCGGCGTGCGCGACGTCCCAGGCGGTGCCCATCTTCTGGTTGAGGGGCACCTGCGCGTCGCGCTTCGCGATCACCTCCTCGCGGGAGTCCCCGATCACACCGATGCGGTTGTCGACGGCCATCGGCGTGTTGATCAGCCCCGGCACGACGACGTTGGCGCGGATGTTGTACTCGGCGTTGCTGATCGCGAGGTTCTGGGTGAGGGCGATCACCCCCGCCTTGGAGGTCTTGTAGGCGATGTAGGGGTAGTTGCTGTAGGCGGCGAAGGACGAGATGTTGAGGATCACCCCTGAGCGCTGCGCCCGCAGCACCGGCAGCGCGTGCTTGCAGGTGATCACCATCGAGCGGAGGTTGACCGCCATCACCCTGTCGAAGGCGTCGCTGTCGACATCGGCGACCGGCGCGTCGCCGAGCGCGAGGCCGGCACCGACGTTGTTGTGGAGGATGTCGATCCGCCCGAAGTGCTCGACGCAGCCGGCGACGAGCGCGGCGACCTCGTCCTCTCTCGTCACATCGGCGCGAAAGGCCGTCGCCTCGCCCCCCTCGGCGGTGATCGCCGCCGCGGTCTCGCTCGCAGAGTCGAGGTCGCGGTCGACGCAGAACAGGCGCGCGCCCTCGCGCGCGTACAACACCGCCGCGGCCCGGCCGTTCCCGATGGACAGCCCCGGCGTCTGCCCAGCGCCCACGAGGAGCGCCACCTTGCCCTGCAGGCGCGAGCCCCCCGGCGCACTGCCGAGCGGGTCGTCGTAGGGGCCGACAGCGGCGGTCATCCTCCGGAGCTCCACACCAAGGCGGAGACCGAGAGCACGCAACCGCTCCCGCCGGCCGTGAGGAAGCTCGCGGGCGGGAGCGTCGCGCGCGCCGAGCCTCCCGCCCAGCGGATCGAGAGCGCCTTGAAGCCGCGACCGCCGCCACGAGCGTCCGCGCAGCGCGCCGTCAGCAGCGCCGTGGCCCCGTCGCCGGGAGCGAGCACGGGCCCGATCGAGTTCGTCGGCCGCGGAGGCGTCGGGGCGGCGGCGACCGGCGCCGCACCACCGACCGCCACCACGGTCGCGACGGCACCGAGACGACAGGAGGCTTCCGAGGAGTTGCTGAGCCGGATCGTGATCCTCGCGGCCGCGGGCGAGACCGCGGCGAGAGTGGCGGCGACCGCTCCGCTCGTGCAGGGCGGCACGCCCTTCGGCACCAGGTGCGCGGGCGGGAAGGGTGCCACCTGGCCGTCGATTGCGGGGTTGAGCTGTTGGGTCAAGTCCGCTCCCTGAGTTCCGAAGAAGGGGTGGGTGACGAAGGTACCGGCGACGATGAGCGCGAGGAACAGCAGGTGAACGGCGCTCCACCCGATGGCCGACCAGAGAGCGCTCCCGTCGCCGGCGCCGCGACCGTCGGGTTCCCGACGAGGCGGGCGGGCCTGACGCTCCCGCCCTCGGTGGCCGGCGAGGAGCGCGCCCAGGTTCCCGAGCGCCAGCGCGGCGAGCGCGGCGGGCAGCGCACCGGCCGGCAGGCGGCCGCGGTCCACGGCATAGGCGACCGCGGCCGCGAGGAACGCGGCGAGGTCGACGAGGAAGAGTCGCCACAGCCTGCGGGTCGTGATGGCAAAACGATAGAGCGGCCGGACCGCTGCGGCGCTCGCTCGCGCGGGTCAGACCACCCCCGTTGGGGCAGATGTTGCCTATTGAGGGTAGATTTGAACCCCCGAATAGGAGGGACGACATGGCGCGGTCGATCTGGAGCGGCTTTTTGAGCTTCGGGCTGGTGAGTGTGCCCGTGGGGCTGTTCAGCGCGACGCGCGACCAGGGCGTCCACTTCAATCAGTTCGAGAAGGGCACGGCCGACCGCATCCGCTACAAGAAAGTGAACGAGCGGACCGGCGAGGAGGTCGCCGCGGCCGACATCGTGCGCGGCATGGACCTCGGCGGCGGCGAGTACGTGATCGTCACCAACGAGGAGCTGAAGAACATCGCCCCCGGCCGGTCGGAGACGATCGAGATCAGTGACTTCGTGGCCCTCGACGAGATCGACCCCCTCTACTTCCAGAGCTCCTACTACCTCGCGCCCCGAGGCAAGGGCGCGGACCGGGCCTACGGTCTCCTGCGCCAGGCGATGCTCGAGTCCAAGCGGGTCGGACTCGCGACCCTCGTGATGCGCGACAAGCAGTACCTCGTCGCCGTGCGCCCCGCCGAGGACGTCCTCGTCCTCGAGACGATGTACTTCGCCGAGCAGGTCCGCGACCCCGCCGAGGAGCTCGACAGCCTCCCCGAGGCCGTGAAGTTCGACGGCCGCGAGCTCGACGTCGCGAAGCAGCTCATCGAGTCGCTGTCGGTCGCCTACGACCCCGAGCGCTACCACGACGAGTACCACGAGCGGATCGAGGCCTTGATCGAGGAGAAGCGCCAGGGACGCTCGCTCGTCTACGAGCCCGAGCGCCCCGTGAGCAACGTGGTCAACCTGATGGACGCGCTGCAGGCGAGCATCGCGAAGGTGCGCGGCACCGCGGTGGAGGCGTCCGTCGAGGAGGTCGCCGAGGCGGCCCCCGCGAAGCGTGCGCGCAAGGCCGTGCCGAAGGCCGCCGAGGAGGTCGAGGCCGGGGCACCCCACGAGCAGCAGCACTTCGAGGGGATGACCAAGGCCGACCTGCTCACGCGCGCCGCCGAGCTCGAAGTCGAGGGGCGCTCTAAGATGTCCAAGGACGAGCTCGTCGTCGCGCTCCGCGAGCGCACCGCCGGAGGCAACCGCAGCCGCAAGGTCTCCTGAGCGCGCCGCGGCGAGCTCCGCACGGCCAGAGGGCGGCCGCCGCGCCCCCACCAACGGCCGCACGGCCCGCCGCCGAGGCACGGTTGTGGGGGCGCGGCGGTAGGACAAGAATGAGCGCGGCGGCGCGGTTCGTCGCCTGCGGCGCTCGCCGCGAGAAGGCTCGGAGGGGCTGTGGCCGATTCCTTGGATTCCGCCGTCGTGATCGACGCGGACGCGCACGTAATCGAGACCGATCGGACGTGGGACTACCTCGAGAAGAGCGAGGCGAAATTCCGCCCCCGCATCGTCACCGCAGACGACGACCCGAACACCCGCTACTGGCTGATCGACGGCAAGCTCGCCGGCCTGCGCACCGCGGCGACGAGCGACGCCGACGTCGAGAAGCGCACGCAGAGCCTCTCCGGCCATCGCGACGTCGCCGCCCCGGCGGCCGCCCGCAAGATGGAGGACATCTCGCTCCGCCTCGAGCACATGACCGAGCTCGGGATCGACATCCAGGTCCTCCACAACTCGGTCTGGATCGAGCAGCTGACCGACCGCCCGGACATCGAGATCGCCCTCGCCCGCAGCTGGAACCGCTGGCTCGCCGACATCTGGAAGGAGGGCGGCGGCCGGCTGCGCTGGACCTGCGTGGTCCCGGTGCTCTCGGTCCCTGACGCACTCGACGAGATCCGCTTCGCGCGCGAGCACGGGGCCGTCGGGGTCTGCATGCGCCCCTTCGACGGCGACCTGATGCTGCTCGACCCCACCTTCCACCCGATCTACGCACTCGCCGAGCAGCTCGACCTCTCGATCGCGATCCACATCGCGAACGGCAGCCCCCGCCTCGTCGACGCGCTGCGGACCCGCTTCAGCCTCCTCGACGGCTTCGGCACCTTCCGGGTACCGACGATGCTCGCCTGCTACGGCCTGCTCCGGAGCGGCCTCTCCAAGGACTTCCCGAAGCTCCGCTGGGGCTTCATCGAGGCCTCGGCGCAGTGGGTGCCGTGGGTGATGAGCGAGCTCGCCCGCCGCAACGGCAAGCGCTTCACCGGGGAGGACAACCCCTTCCGCGACGCGAACGTCTACGTCACCACCCAGACCTCGGACGACATCCGCTACATCCTCGACATCGTCGGGGAGGACAGCCTCGTGATCGGCACCGACTACGGCCACACCGACACCTCGAGCGAGGTCAACGCGATCGCCGTCTTCCGCCGTGGCGACCTCGACGAGCGCTCCAAGCAGAAGATCCTCTCGGACAACCCCGCGGCGCTCTACGGGATCAGCGCCCGCGAGCTCGCCACCGCAGGCTCCTGAGGGGCACCATTTCGCCGGGATCGGGCCGCGCCGGAGGGCCCGCAGGCGGCCGCCGCGGGCGGCGCCCGAGCGATCCCTTGGCATGTTCAAGGATCGGGTCGAAGCGATAGGGTTGGTACGCGCGCCCACTGGCGCCACGGAGACGGGGGGTTACCACGTGACCGTTGACACCGAGAAGCGGGCATTGTCGCCGGACGACCTGATCGCGGCGTGCGAGGCGATCCGCAGCGAGTACCAGAAGGACTACCCCTTCCGCGCGAAGGAGATCCTCAGCCAGGACGAGTTCCCGCGCCTCGCGGCCGGCAAGCGCCGCGCCTTCTCCGGTGGTGACATCAACCACCGCTTCGAGGGCGAGCGCTACATCAACAACCCCGACAAGACGACTCGCCGCCACCAGCTGCGCAAGCTCGTCGACGAGGGCGGTGAGACCTCGGTCGGTGGCGAGAAGGTCGCCCACCCGCTCCTCAGCCGTTGGGAGGCCTACGCCTTTGGCGTCTCGGACGAGGAGATCAACGAGCTCGAGAAGGGCGACGCCGACCCGCAGATCCTCATCTCACGCGGCTGGCGGGTGGCGATGGACCGCTACCAGCACTTCTCCATCGCGATCGGCAGCGGCATGGTCGGCGAGGGCGGCACGGCGATGCACTCCGCCGAGCTCCTCGAGGCGATCGACCGCGACCGCAAGCGCTTCCAGGAGTGGGGAGTGCCGGACATCGAGCGGGCGCTCATGAACCGCTTCGAGCACGCCGGCATCGACATCGAGCACGCCGATTTCAACGAGGAGATCGTGCGCCGCTTCTGCACCACTCCCGAGCTCCAGGAGCAGCTGCTGCACGTCTTCGAGCTCCGCTTCCAGATGGGCGCCGGCGGGGGGATGTAGGGCCCGCCGCACCCCGTCCACCTTCAATCTCGCCACCCACCAAGGGGGAAGTTGTGTCGCAGACGCCGTACGGGCCGGAGGATCTCGCGGTCCCGCCGCTGTCGGGCCAGGAGTTCCTCTCGCTGCTCAGCGAGCAGTACGAGCAGAAGATGTCCGAGCCGCCCGCCTTCTACAAGGAGCTCATCGCCGGCAACCTCTCCCGCGACGCGCTCCAGGCCTGGGTGCTCGACCAGTACTACTACTGGGACCACCTCTACTTCTCGACCGCGGCGATCTACATCAAGACCAACGAGCACGCGATCCGCGCCAAGCTGCTGCGGCGCCTCGTCTGGGTCGAGGGGAAGAACGTCGTCCGCGACATCCGTCCCGAGTGGTCGACGCCCGCCTACGAGGAGCTCTTCGCCCGCCTCGGCGAGTCGCTCGGCGTCACCCGCCAGCAGCTCGCCGAGTGGCGCCCGTACACGCGCACCTTCTTCGCGATCACGACGCTGTGCATGTACTCCCGCGCCTGGGAGTGGACGTGGCTCGACGGCATCGCCAATCTCTACGCTTCGGACCTCTTCTACGTGGGCGTCCTCGGCCAGGTGCGCGACGCGCTGAGCGCGAAGTACGGCGTCGCCGACGCGGACCTCGAGTTCTTCGACGCCGTCCTCGGCGACGCGAAGGAGAACATCGCGTGGGAGGAGGAGGTGCTCGCCCACTGGGCCTGCACCACCGAGCGCCAGCTGCTCGCCGCCCGCGCGCTGCGCGAGCGCCTCGACATCGAGGGGCAGTGCCTCGTCCCCCTCGCCGAGGTGGCGGCGGGCAAGGCACCCTTCCAGGCGCCGGCGGGCGCACAGATCCCGGTCCTTGTCGGAAACGAGATCACGCCGGTCCAGGCGTAGCGCACCGCCCCGATGTCCCTGCCGTTGCCTGACCTTCGCGCGGCGCGCCCCGGTGCCGGTTCTGTGGACGGTGCGCCATGACGACCACGGAGGCCGCCACCGAGGTCCCCCCCGACGAGCGGCCGGCGTTCTCGGTCTTTCCCGGGACCCCGGTCGGTGAGGCGCTGCGCCGCCACTGGCTGCCGGTCCTCCCCCTCGACATCCTCAACCGCCAGCACGCCCGGCGCGTCCGCCTCCTCGGCGAGGACCTCGTCTGCTACCGGGACCGCCTCGGCCGCTACGGGCTGATCGGGGACCGCTGCCCCCACCGCGGGGTGAGCCTCGAGTGGGGTGTCGCCGCCGATGTCGGCCTGCGCTGCCCCTACCACGGCTGGTGCTTCGACAACACCGGCCACTGCGTCGACATCCCCCTCGAGGGGCTGATCACCCGCGACTACGTGCAGATCCGCGCCCACCCGCTCACCGAGCACGGCGGGATGCTGTGGGCCTTCCTCGGCGAGGGGGAGCCGCCCGTCTTCCCGGAGCTGGGCGCTCTCGGCGACCCGAAGATCCTCCGCCATCTCCGCTTCTCGGTCGTGGAGGCGAACTGGCTCGAGGTCCTCGAGGCGCGATTCGCCGGCGCAGGCGCGCTCCCCGCGACCGCCTCCCCCTACGCCTTCCTCGACGCGCCGGCGACCTCGGTCGAGGTGATGGTGACGCCCCTCGACGACGTGAGCACGCTGCTCGTCGCGGGTGACCGCCTCGGGGCGCTCCCGAGCGGCCTCGTGGTGACGACCCCCGCCTCTGACCTCTCGGCCGGCGGCGTGGACGCGCCACCTGACGCCGCGGTGTCGCCCGCCGCCGAGCGCCCCGGCCCGCTCGCGCGGTCCTGGCTGTCGGCGACGCTCGGCATCGCCGCCGACACCGCCGCGGCCGCGGCCGCGCCGACAGCGGGCAGCGTGGACTTCCTCCCCGAGGCTGACGCCGCAGAAGCGGCCGGCCCGCTCCGCGACTTCGCCGCGGTCCTCGCCGCGCTGCCGGCCGCCGTTTCGGGACAGCCCGATCCTCGGATCGCCGAGGCACTCTGCGCACGCCTCGGCGGGGAGGGGGCGGCGCCGCGGTGGTGGGCGCTCGACCTCCTCGTCCGCACCCACCTGCCCCTCTGGTTGGAGGCGGCCGGCGCCGAGGACGCGGCAGCGGCGCTGCGCGACTCGTCGCCGATCGACGGGGAGGGTCCAGCCGCCGAGGCGTTGGGCTCGATCGCCGAAGCCGAGAAGGCCGCCAGCGCGGCCTTCGACAACGCCTTCTCCGACACCCAGAGGGAGCCCTGGAAGCTCGCCTGGCCCTACGTCTGGAACGCCGAGAGCTCGGCGCGCTGGGCACGCGGGCGCGACCGGACGGTCGCCGCCGCGTGGCGGGGCGCCTGGAGCACGGCCTCCGCGGCGCTGCAGGCCGGTGGGACGGTCGCGCTGGCCGCCGCCTTCGGCTCCTCCGGCGCCGGCGGCGTCCTCGCCGCGCACGCCCTCGGAGCCTGCGAGCTGACGGCGCGCGCCCTCGCCTGGCCCTCCTCGTGGACGGCGCGCTGGGCCGAGACGGTTGCCGAGGTGCGCGAGGCGCCGCCCGAGACGCCCGAGGGGCCGCCGCCTTCCGAGGTGCTGGCGGCGGTGACCGCCTCGCTGGTCGCGGCGACCGGCGTCGCGCTCGCCGGCTGATCCCCTGCTCCTCCCCACCGCGGGGCGCGGGGGCAAACCGCCCGCTGGACGTGGTGCGATGCTCCGCCGCGCACTACCCTCAGCGACTGGAGGTCGAGCACTGAATGGCGACACCGACAAAACAGGGCGAGGCGCAGGGCACCCAGCGCGCTGACCAGCTTCGGGTCACCGAGGAGGCCAACGAGCAGGCCGGGCGCGGCCTCGCGCGCCGCTCCCCCTCCGTCGTCGACACCGGAGAGGGCGCGCCGCTCCCCCGCGGCATCCACGGCCTGCAGCGGCTCGTCGGCAACCGGGCACTGCGGTCGGCGCTCGCCGGCGACAACGCCGTGCAGCGCATCCCGGCACCGGTCCTCCACCAGCTGGCGACGGGCGGCGTGGGCAACCGCAACGCCGGCGCGCTGCTCGGTCGCCCGCTCCCGGAGCGGGAGGAGTCGGCGACCGCGCAGGAGCTGCCGACCGCCCAGCGCTTCCTCGGCGAGCTCGTCGGCGAGTTCGCCGGCGACCTGTTCGAGGAGATGTTCGGCGGCAAGAAGAAGAAAAAAAAGGAAGCCGAGGCGAAGAAAAAGGCCGAGGAAGAGGCGAAGAAGAAGGCCGCGCTCACGCCGAAGGCGAAGGCACCCACCCGGCGGCCCCTCGTCGGCCCCCGCCCGAGGCCGGGCGCCACCCCCGGCGGGGGCGTCACCTCGGGCGAGCCCGAGACCGAGACGATGTCGATGGAGGAGTCCGAGGGGATCACCACCCGCCCCCGCTCGAACGCGATCACGAGCGACGACCCCTATGCGATCCGCATGGCGGAGCGCCGCGCCCGCCTCGCGCGCAACCGCCGCGGCACGGCGCGCAGCGAGCTACGGCGGCGTCGGGCACCGGACCTGTCGGGGCGTCGCCGCCCGGGGATGGAACGCCGGGCGCGCCTGCGGGACGAGCGGATGTGGGGATCAGAACGGCGCACGGCGCGGCGCTCCGAGGTGCGCGGCGCGCGCACCGAGAAGACCACCGCCTTCCGCCAGTGGTACGAGCGACGGCTGAAGTCCGGCGAGCCGGTGGGCAAGCCCGCTCAGGAGAAGGCGAAGTTCGAGGAGTTCTGGGCGCGCCGCCAGAACGAGCGCCGCGAGACCAGCCCCGGCCTCACCGACGACGTCGTCGAGGGTGTCGGGACGCTGTTCGGCGAGGGCGGCGAGTAGCTCCAGCGACAGCTGGCGCGCCCGGCCGCCGTGGCGACCGCCGCCGACTTCTGGCCGAACCCAGTGTCGGGCCCTCGGCGGCGAACCGAATCTCAAGACGTTGCCGGCGGGAATCGACGACAGCTCCTTCGTGCTGACCCCACTCGGTGTCCTCTGGCAAGTGGACGTCTGCCCCGACCGTGTGCCATTCGCGTGCAATTGCGTCGGCGTCGTCCACCTACAGGTACGCGGGGCGTGCCTTGCTGGCGCCTGCTGACCTGGCACCACCCCCAGGCGGAGCTCGACCCCATCTCGGCTCGCGAAGCCGTAGCCGTCGTAGTACTTCCGCGTGGAAAAGCCCAACCGCTCGTAGAAGGCCAACGCGACGCGCAGATCACGAACGGGAAAGATCCGCGCGGCTCGCTTGAGGATCGTCATCGAGAAAGGGTACCGACGCGCCACTGCGCGCGGCCTCTCAGGACGCTCGCCACGTCACTTTTGGAGGCGGGCTCAGGCTGGCGCCGGGGGTGCGGCGATCGGCTGCAGCCCGCGGCCGGGCACTCGGGTGTAACCGTCGGGCACGAAGACCGCCATCGCCCGCTCGAGCTCCTCGGCGTGCCGCGTCACCTCGGCGACATCGACGCGCGCGAGCACCGCCGCGAAGCCGGCCCGCTCGAGCCATTCCGCGAGGTGGTCGCGCACCTGGGCGATGAACCAGGCCAGCGGGTCGCCGAGGGATCGGTCGAACGCGAAGCGGTCCGCGGGGGGTGCGTGGAAGTGGGGCTCCTCGGCGAAGTCGTCGAAGCGCAGCATCTCCGCCCACAGCGGGCCGTCGGGGCCGAGCACCCGCAGCGTCGGGCCACGCCCCCGGAAGGACACGTCGAAGCGGAGGCCCCCGAACTCAAAGACGCGGCCGTCGCTCTCGGAACGGGCCTGCTCGGTCGCTACCTCGGCCATGTCGCCGCCTCCTTCATGGAATTGCCACTGCGCCCGCGGCCACGCGCGAGCCCGGTTCAGCGGTGACGTGGCGGCACGGCCGCCCGCACCACGATGGTGGTCGCCTTCAGGGCCTTGCTGCCCGCGAGGGAAGCCACCGGTGGCTCCGTCTCGCGGCGGCGGCTCCGCGCCCGAAGAGGAGATCCGTTCGCATGTCGAACTAATTGTACGCCGAATTCATTCGTGATCCCTGGCGGAACTACCAGGAATTGCCCGAAGGCGGCGTCACCAGCGCGCTGCGCTTCTCGCTCGTTCCACCTGCGGGCATCGCCGAGGTCCACCCGCCACCACAACCTGTCGGTGTCAGGCGGTGCGCTCCGCGTAGAAGCGGGGGGCCACCTCGGCCCAGTTCACACAGTGCCCCAGGGGGAGCCTCCCTTCCAGCCGGTGGAACAGGTCGGCGAAGCGCAGGGCGATCGCCTCGTAGGCGTCGTCGGTGATCCCCGCGATGTGCGGGGTGGCGAGCACCTGGGGATGCCCGAGCAGCGCGTGGTCAGGCTCGAGCGGCTCCCGCCAGTAGACGTCGAGCGCGACCGTGAGCCGGCGTCCCGAGGCGAGGGCCGCGACGAGCGCCTCCTCGTCGACGAGTGCGCCACGCCCGGCGTTCACGAGACAGGCTTCCTCCCGAAGGAGCTGCAGCTCCGGTGCACCGATGATCCCCCGTGTCTCGGGGGTGAGCGGGAGACAGAGGAAGACGAAGTCGCTCGTGCGCAGCACCCCTGCGAGAGCGGCCGGGCCGTACACCTCCCGCAGCCCGGGGAGCATCGATCGTGACCGCTGCGGGTGCGCCGTCACCGCCGCGAGCTCCATCGAGAAGGCCGAGAGGCGGGCGGCAAGGGCGCGACCGATGCCGCCGAGCCCGATGATCGCCGCGCTCTTGCCGGTGAGAGCGCGGCCGATGGGCGCTCCCCACGTGCTCCCCGCGCGCATCGCCGGATCGAGCTGGCCGAGGCGCCGTGAGAGCGCCAGCGCGGCCATCACGCACCACTCGGCGACCGAGTCCGCACTACCGGACTCGAGGCTCGTCACGTTGCCGACGGCGATTCCCCTCTCGGTCGCGGCGGCGATATCCACGCCTTCGAGCCCCGCTCCCCACTGCTGGACGACGCGCAGCCCCGAGACCGTGTCGAGGAGCGCGGCGTCGACCGGCGCCATGAGTGGGACGAGCACCTCGGCACCCTTCGCGACCCCGGCGCCCGAGCGGTCGAGATCGGCCATTTGAATTCCGGGGACGACCACTGCCAGATGGCCCCTCGCCGCCGGAAACTCCGGACCGGCGAAGAGCACGCGCGGTCTGTCCACGGACCCAGTCTCGCGGAGCACGCGGCGCGCCCGCGAGGCCGGGGCCCCCAGGCGAACGCGCCACCCCAGAGGCCGCGCCACTCAGAGGTACAGCCCCGGACGGCGCTCAGCGACGCGGTGCGCGATCGGCTTGCGCACGGTCTCCCGGGCGATGACCTCGGCGAGCGTCATCGGCCGGGCGCTGGGTACCGGCGATCGTGGTGGTCGTCGGCGTGACCGGGATGGTCACGGGACCGAGATTCCCGAGCGCGGTCGCGATCGAGGCGACGACATAGATCGCCACCGCGAGCTCGAACAGGGTTCCGGCGAGCAGCGATGCGGGCCGCGTCAGAAAGCGCATTCGTCGACCTCCCCGGAAGGTTCACGACGAATGTACCTTTTGTACTGTCACATGCCGAGGCAGAATCGCGCGAAGAGGCAAGGCCTTTGCGGCCCTCCGACTACGAGAGCGAGTGCGCGGACGTCAGCCTCTCGGGTCTGTCTCCTCGTAGCGCGCCACCGTGAAGGCGACGATTGCCGGCACGTCGACCGCGAAGACGACGAGCGTCAGCAGTAGCACGGTGAGCGTCGCGCCACGGGTGTGGTCGTAGATGAACACGAAGCCGAGGAGGCCGGCGATCACCAGATAGGCGACGAAGGACCAGCGCGCGACGAGGAAGAAGGTCGTCCACGCGAAGGGCCGAATACGGCTGAGGAGCACCACTGCGGCGACGGTGAGCACCCCGCCGCCGGCGAGCAGTCCGATCGCCGGCGCGAGGGGCGGCGGATGCGGCAGGTGCGCAGCGAGGTACACGCCGCCGGAGAGCATCAGCGCGACTGAGGCCACCACGAGCTCGGCGACAGGCGGGAGGTGGCGCTCGCTCGCGGCCACCTGCGTGCTGCGGTCGGCGTCGGTCATGACGCCGTCGCGATCCTGGTCATGATCACGAGCGTTGCCACCTGCATCGCGCCGGTGACGCCGGCGGTGTAGATGAACCGCTTCATCAGCCGACCGATCACCTCGCCGTTGGGCCTCGGCTTGTTGAGCTCGAAGAGGACGGCG